>ERZ795062.633-NODE-633-length-28764-cov-6.568916_pt1 | contig 28764 bp, 26 predicted proteins | sample MGYA00375146_ERZ795062 | MGnify/ENA primary metagenome ERZ795062 (study PRJEB30191, sample SAMN05720281) | activated sludge metagenome | isolation source: Anaerobic digester | place: USA | collected 2015-07-16 ... | reverse complement strand
TTCTTGATAACATTGGTCTGAATACACAGAGTTGCCTAGGAATTTTATGTTTCCAAAATAATATTTTTTACCTTCTTCAACTTTGATATTGATGGCTATTTTATCTTTTTTTGGTGTTAAAAATACAGAATCCGAAATTACACGAGCATCTCTAAATCCTTTTTCTTTGTATTTATCAACAACTGAAACTAAGTCTTCTTTATATTTATCTTTTACAAATTTTGAGGCTTTGAAGATTCTAATTGGATTAATAACCTTGGTGTTTTTCATAGCTTTTCTCAGTTTTTTGTCTGAGAATTTCTCGTTGCCCTCAAAGTCTATTTTGGCAATTTTTAGTTTAGAATCTTTGTCAATGTTTATAAGCATTCGAACATTATTTCCTTCAATCGTGTCAGGTTCTGTTCTTATGAAAACTTTGGTATTGAAATATCCTTCTTTTTTGTATTTGTTTTCGATGTAATTTTTGGTAGTTGTTATAAGGTTTTCATTGACAATTTTTCCTTTTTTTAGGTCATTGTCTTTTATTAATCCTTCAATTTTAGATTTTTTCACACCATTTATTTTTACTTCGCTAAGTTTAGGTAACTCGTTGATGTTGAGTTGTATCCAAATGCTGTCGCCTTCGATTTTTGAAGCATAAAAATCTATATCACTAAATAATCCTAATTTACCTAGTTTTTTTATGGCATTGCTAATTTCTTCTCCTGGAACTATTAGTTCTTGGCCTTTTTCCAAACCAGAAAAAGTAACTACTGTTTGTTCGTTATAACTTATTTTACCTGTTACATTTACTCCTGCAAGAAAATATTTTCTACCTTCATTGAAAGGAAGTCTTTCTTCTTGTGCATAAAAACTTTGGGAACATCCTAGAAAAACAAGGATAAGTAATATTTTAAAACTATTTAACTGCACTGAAAATTTATTTAATTTGTTCACTTGTTTTTCCAAATCTTCTTTCTCTTTTTTGATAACTAATGATAGCTTCATACAAATCTTGTTCTTTAAAATCGGGCCAAAGCACTTCTGTAAAATAAAACTCTGCATAAGCAATTTGCCATAACAGAAAATTACTGATTCTATGCTCACCACTTGTCCTGATTACCAAATCGACATCGGGCAAATTGTGCGTGTAAAGATGCTGATTAATAATTGATTCATCAATAGTGTCGGGAGAAATTATATTATTTTTAACTTTAAGACTTATTTTCTTGACTGCGTTTAGCAATTCTTCTCTTGAGCCATAACTTAGCGCAAGGGTTAATGTCATTCTACTATTGGTTTTGGTTTTGTCAATAACAGCCAATAGTTCTTTTTTTACTTTTTCGGGTAACGATTCGAGGCTTCCAATTGCGTTTAGCTTGATGTCGTTTTTTTGTAGAGTTTCTAATTCCTTTTTCAATGAAGAAATTAAAAGTTTCATGAGTGTATCTACTTCTAGCTTTGGTCTATTCCAATTCTCTGTAGAAAAAGCATAAAGTGTAAGGTTTTCTATGCCAAGTCGGGCACATTTTTCCACTGTTGTTCGAACAGCTTTTGTGCCATTTTCATGGCCAAATGCACGAAGTAGTCCTTTTTGTTTTGCCCAACGTCCGTTGCCATCCATGATGATGGCAAGATGCTTGGGTAATTTTGTTTTATCTATATTTTTTTCTAAATCCATTTTTAATCAGCGCAATAGCAAGGCTTGTTCCCAAAGGTGTATGTTAGTGTAAAACCTGAAAAAACATACCAATCGTTGCTATTTACATTTCCAAATTTCAACGGTTCCAAATTTTTATTTTTGGGTTGACTTCCGTCAATATTATCAGTAAAAGTATATCTTGCTCCAACTTCAAATCCTAAAACCAACGAGCGAGTAATTTTTGATTTTAATCCTAGTGTTATAGGTATAGCAATTTCGCTTTCTTGATAATCTTTTTTTGTTTCACCATTTAACACATATAACTCATTGTAAATAAAGTAATTTATTCCCGAATATACATATGGAGTAAACTTTCTTTTTAATTCTTCATGCAAATTGAAATCAAAAAAATTGAATTCCATTCCAATAGAAAATTCTTTTATGTTGTTTTCAAAAGAATAGCCTCTTAAACTTCTAGCAGGTTCATCGGAATCTTTGTCATTTCCTGAAACTGTTGATTGCATGTATGAAATTCTGTATGAATGCCTAGGGCTTTTGTTCCATTTATATAATATCCCAAAAGCTGGTTCGTTTGGCGAAATATAACTTGTTTTACCAACGTCACCAACAAAATTACTTCCTCCTAAAAAAACTCCAATTTCATGAATTTGAGCATTCAAAAAGTTATTCGTCAATAAGCAAAAAAACAGAAAAAAAATCTTTCTCATTCAATTGAAAATAGCGTGCAAATATAATAATTATCAGCACTTATGAAACATAAATGTTAATATTCTTTACCTCAGTTATCTGAAACAATAAGGTTTGTTTTTGCTAAAACGAAAAAAAAGGGAAAGTAGTATTGAAAAAATGAATTTTAATTTCTTTTGTCTTCACCCCAAAGTAGTTTTCCTCTTAGTGTTTTTAAGAAGGTTTCCTCTGGAATTTCGACCATATTAATTTTAAAATCGTTCTTTTTCAAAATTAGTTCGGTATTGTTGTTGACAACAATAAAACGTGAATCTAGTGAAACTAGATGTTGTTCTTCTCTTCCTGAAACTTTTAAACGTATTTCTGTATTATCAGGAATAACCAATGGTCTTGCGTTTAAGTTATGCGGAGCTATTGGTGTTATTACAAAGCTCTCAACTTCTGGAATTAATACTGGTCCACCGCAACTTAGTGAATATCCTGTAGAGCCAGTAGGTGTTGAAATTATTAATCCATCTGCCCAATATGTTGTCAAGTATTCTTCGTTAAGATACGTTTCGATAGTAATCATTGATGTGGTATCTTTTCTAGAAACCGATATTTCATTAAGAGCAAAATCTATATCTATTTCATGGTTTCTGGGGTTGCTAGATAAGTGTAGCAAAGTTCTGCTTGAAATAGTATATTTTTTTTCTAGGACTATTTTGAGAAAAGTTTCGATATTATCTTTTTGAACTTTTGCTAAAAACCCTAATCTACCGGCATTTATCCCAAGAATAGGAATGCCACTATTTCTAACATAGGTTGCAGCACGAAGGATTGTTCCATCACCACCAATGCTTATCAATATATCAAAAGTGTTGTTCAAGTCTTGATGCGAAGAAAAAGTGTTGTATTTATTTTCAACAATTTTTTCTTCATACAGAATTTTCAAAAACTGTTCTTCAATAACTATTTCAACATTATTCTTGTTGAAAAAAACAAAAATATCTTTGATGATAGGACGTGTGTCATTTTGATAATATTGTCCAAAGATGGCTACTTTCATAACTAGATATTTAGGTATTTATCCAAATATTCGGAGCGTTCTTTCAAATTATTTATGTAGTTGTCTTCATTATGTTCAGAAACTATTTCATAATTATATCTTCTAAAAGTTTGAATAATGTCATTCATTCCTCCGAGAGTCGTTTTTACAGTTATTTGAACTTTATCGTTATTTGCTTCAGAAACAAACAAACCTAATAATTTACCGTTATTACTCTCAACTATTTGAGCTATTTGACTCATAGAGTAATCAATAACAGCTTTTTCTACCACTATAATTCCTCCCGTTTCTTTTAGAAAAGGAGTTTCATTCAAAAATTTTATTACATCAGTAATTTGGTAGTAACCAATGTATTGATTGTTATCATTCAGTATAGGAACAATGTTTGAATTGTTTCGAGCAAAAACTTCTAAAACATCTAGCCAAACCATGTTGTTTCTAACAAAAAAACCTTCAAAAGCATATCTATAATCGCTAACCTTTTTATTCATATCAAAAGTTTCGGCATCAACTGCCGAAATGCAACCAAGATATACTTCATTTTCTAGAACGGGAAAATGAGTATATGGAACATCCATAAAAAAATCTTGAACAGTAATCAATAAATCGTTGACAGAAATTGGTTTTAGGTCATTGTTTATGTATTCAGAAAGTACTCTCATGAATGGCTTTTATTTTGAACTGCAAAATAATCAAAAATTAGCAGAATAGTGGATATATTACTTTGTATTTTTGTGCTTTTAAAAATGAATAATCAATTTTCATGACAAAATTAAGCGTAAATATTAATAAAATAGCCACCTTACGAAATGCTCGTGGAGGAAATGTTCCCGATTTATTGAAAGTTGCTTCAGATATTCAAAAATTTGGAGCACATGGAATTACTATACATCCAAGACCAGATGAAAGACATATTCGTTATCAAGATGCTAGAGATTTAAAATCTATTGTTTATACAGAATATAATATAGAAGGTAATCCTCAACACAATTTTATTGATTTAGTTCTTGAATGTAAACCAACACAAGTAACTTTGGTTCCCGATGCTATTGGGGCAATCACTTCATCTGCTGGTTGGGATACAATCAAATTTCAAGAATATTTGACAGATGTTATTTCAGAGTTTAAAAAGAATGGAATAAGAACTTCAATATTTGTCGATCCAGTTTTGGAAATGATAGAAGGTTCAAAAAAGACAGGAACTGATAGAATTGAACTTTACACCGAAAATTTTGCTCATCAATATTCACTAGGAAACGAGAAAGGAATTGAGCCATACACAAAAGCAGCAGTTTTAGCCAATGAATTAGGTCTCGGAATTAACGCTGGACACGATTTGAGTTTGGATAATATCAAATTTTTTAAAGATAATATTCCAAATCTTTTAGAGGTTTCAATAGGTCATGCATTAATTTCGGAAGCATTATACTTTGGCTTGGACAACACAATAAATATGTATTTAAATAAATTGAAATAATTTAAGATAAAAGATTGACGATTGCTGGTTTTTGATTTTTCAAACCTTTTGCAATCTAAAGTCTAAAATCAACAATCTAAAATCTATATGTTATACTCTAGAATAGAAGGTCAAGGAGAACCATTGTTGATTGTTCATGGTTTTCTAGGAATGTCAGACAATTGGAAATCACTAGGAACACAATATGCAAACGAAGGTTTTCAGGTTCATATGCTCGATTTGAGAAATCATGGTAGAAGTTTTCATTCAGATGAGTTTAGTTATGAGCTCATGGTTTCGGATGTTTTTGAGTATTGTACATATCATAAATTGAAAAATATATCTATAATTGGACACTCAATGGGAGGAAAAGTAGCGATGCTTTTGGCAACAACTTATCCAGATTTGATAAAAAAATTGATAGTAGCTGATATTGGTCCAAAATATTATGCGCCACATCATCAAGATATTTTAGCAGGATTGAACGCAGTCGATTTTTCCATAAAACCAGATAGAACTCAAGTAGAAGAAACTTTATATCCATATATTCCTGATTTTGGAACAAGACAGTTTTTGATGAAGAATCTTTATTGGAAAGAACCCGGGCAGTTAGATTTTAGATTTAATTTGAAAGTTTTTAATGAAAAAATCGAAAAAATAGGAGATGCTTTGAGTGATGATTTGGTATTTAGTAAACCAACATTATTTATAAGAGGAGGAAATTCAAGATATATTTTGGATAAAGATATTCCAGATATTCAAAAACATTTTCCTAACTTTAACCTAGTAACAATTCCAAATGTTGGTCATTGGCTTCATGCCGAAAACCCAAAATTATTTTTGGAAGAAACTATTAATTTTTTAAAAGAACAGCTATGAAAATTATTTTAAGAGTTTTGATTACCGCTTTTTTAGTGATGATTATATCCTACCTAATGAAAGGAGTAATCGTGGATGAATTCACTACCGCTTTGACAGTGGCAATAGTTTTAGGATTACTCAATGTATTTGTCAAACCAATTATAGTGTTGTTTACTTTACCGGTAACAATTTTTACATTAGGATTGTTTTATTTGGTTATAAATGCATCAATTATCCTTATTTGTGACCATTTTGTAGATGGATTTGAGGTAAATTCTTTTCTAACCGCTTTGCTTTTTAGTATAATCCTTTCACTATCACAATCTATCGTTTATAAACTAACAGACAACGATTAAAAAGACAATAAATAATTAACTAAAACACAATAATTTAAAAACTTGGTTGGGTTGCAAAAAAAGTGTAATTTTGCAACCCAATTTTAGTATATAAAAATTTTATCCAAATGAATATTACAAGAAGTAATGTAGATGCATTGAATGCAGTAGTAACTGTTGAGGTTTCAAAAAATGACTACGCAGAAAAAGTTCAAAAAGTATTAGCAGATTACAAAAAAAATGCTTCAATTCCTGGTTTTAGAAAAGGAACAGTGCCAATGAGCTTGATTCAAAAACAATATGGAAAAGCAGTTTTGCTTGATGAAGTAAATAAATTATTGCAAGACAGTTTAAATAATTACTTGGTTGAAGAAAAATTAGACATTCTAGGAAATCCATTGCCAAAAGTTACAGAAGATTTCGATTGGGATACGGAAGATTATAAATTTGAATTCGAATTAGGTCTTTCGCCTGAGTTTACAGTTGATTTATCTGCAAAAAACAATTTGACAAGCTACAAAATTGTTGCTGATGAAAAAATGTTGAACGACCAAGTAGCAAGAATTCAAAAACAGTATGGAAAACTAATTGCTAAAGATACAGTAGAAGAAGGAAACGATGTTTCGGGTATATTTTCAAATGAAGAAAAAGGCATAAACAATAGAACTACCATATCATTGGATGCTTTTGCAGATAAAAAGACTGCAAAAAGTTTCATTGGAAAGAAAGTTGGTGATGTTGTAACGTTAAAGACTAAAGGACTTTTTGACGACGATCACAAATTGATGGATTATCTAGCAATAGGTCACGATGATGTTCATGGTTTAGATATTGAAGTTACTTTCACTATTGACGAAGTTACGACTCACGAACCAGCAAATCTTGACCAAGAATTATTCGATAAATTGTTTGGTCCAAAAGTAGTCACATCTGTTGATGAATTGAAAGCTAAAATAAAAGAAGATGCCGAAAAACAATTTGAACAACAAGCTGATCAAAAATTCTTAAACGATGTAACAGAGTTTTTGATTGACAATACCAAGTTTGATTTACCAGCTGAGTTTCTAAAAAAATGGATACAAACAGCTACCGAAAACCCAATGACTGCCGAAGAAGCAGAAGAAGAGTTCAACAAATCTGAAAAAGGATTGCGTTATCAATTGATTGAAGGAAAATTAATGGCAGATAACAATTTGCAAATTACTTTTGAAGAATTGAAAGACTATACATCAGAGTTGATTAAAAAACAAATGGCTCAGTTCGGTCAAATGAACCCAACAGATGATGATGTAAAAGGTATAGTTGCCAGAGTATTATCAAACCAAGAAGAGGTAAAAAGACTTTCAGAGCAATTAATGAGCAGCAAAATGCTTTCATTGTTTAAAGAAAAAATAAAAGCAAAATCTAAAGAAGTAAATTATGAAGATTTTATCAAAGCCATGTATGGTGAGATATAATTAGAAAATTCACTATATTTGAGCGTCAAATTCCTTGTGATTTTGGCGCTTTTTTTTGAAAAAACAATCGAAACAAAGCTAAGTTTTTAGAAATTAAACTTTTAAACTAAACAAACTATGAATTTTGGTAAAGAATTTAAAAAATTTGCTACAAAAAAACATGGCGTAAACAGTATGTATTACGACAAAATAGTAAGTAGCATGACACCATACATCATCGAAGAACGCCAATTAAACATTTCTCAACTAGATGTTTTTTCACGTTTAATGATGGATAGAATTATTTTTTTAGGAACAGGAGTAGATGATCATGTTGCTAATATCATACAAGCGCAATTACTATTTCTAGAAAGTGTAGATGCTTCAAAAGATATTCAAATCTACATTAATTCTCCAGGAGGAAGTGTTTATGCAGGACTTGGAATATATGATACAATGCAATATATAAAACCCGATGTAGCTACTATTTGTACAGGAATGGCAGCTTCTATGGGAGCAGTTTTGCTTTGTGCTGGTGCAGATGGTAAAAGATCTGCTTTGCCACATTCTCGTGTAATGATACATCAACCTTCTGGTGGAGCACAAGGTGTTGCTACTGATATGGAAATTAATTTGAAAGAAATGCTCAAATTAAAAGATGAATTATACCAAATCATTGCAAAACATTCTGGTCAAACATTCGAAAAAGTATATAAAGATAGCGAAAGAGATTATTGGATGATTGCAGACGAAGCAAAAGAATATGGTATGATTGATGAGGTATTGAGAAGATAATCAATTGGTTAAATAAAACCATATTAATACCATAACTTTAAAATAACTTTGTACATTTGCGTACAAATAATTTTGCAATACCACAAAAATGGCAAAAGAAGTTTTAGAATGTTCGTTCTGCGGTAGAAAAAAACCCGAAACGAATTTATTAATTGCCGGCATCAGCGCTCATATTTGCGATAGATGCATTGAGCAAGCCTATGCAATAGTATTGGATGAGTTGAAGTCACATGCAAGTGTAAAATTGGCATCTGACTTAATTCTGAAAAAACCAGTAGAAATCCGCAAATTTCTTGATGAATATGTAATAGGACAAGACCAAACCAAAAAGGTTATGGCGGTTGCTGTATACAATCACTACAAAAGGTTGATGCAACAAAGCCATGATGAAGATGTTGAAATTGAAAAATCGAACATTATCATGGTTGGTCAAACTGGTACAGGAAAAACACTTGTTGCAAAAACTATAGCAAGAATGCTTGATGTTCCATTGGCAATTGTTGATGCTACCGTTTTAACAGAAGCTGGTTATGTAGGTGAAGATGTTGAAAGTATTTTGACAAGATTGCTTCAAGCAGCTGATTATGATGTAGCAAAAGCAGAAAGAGGAATTGTATTTATTGATGAAATCGATAAAATTTCTAGAAAAAGCGACAATCCATCCATTACGCGTGATGTTTCTGGCGAAGGAGTTCAGCAGGCATTGTTAAAATTACTGGAAGGAACTGTCGTGAATGTTCCGCCAAAAGGAGGAAGAAAACATCCAGATCAAAAGTTTGTTGAAGTAAATACTAAAAACATTTTGTTCATTGCTGGTGGTGCTTTTGATGGAATTGAACGAATAATTTCTAAAAGATTAAACCGTCAAGCAGTTGGATACAGTACATCAAAAAATGCTGATTCAATAGACAAAGACAATTTACTTCAATATATCATACCAAAAGATATTAAAGATTTTGGATTGATACCAGAGATAATAGGTCGTTTACCAGTTTTAACTCACATGGATCCATTGGATAGAGAAACTTTGAGAGCCATTCTTACTGAACCAAAAAATGCTCTTATCAAGCAGTATGAAAAATTGTTTGAAATGGATGGAGTTAAGTTTTCAATTACAAATGAAGCGCTTGATTTTATAGTAGATAAAGCTCTGGAATATAAATTAGGAGCTAGAGGTTTACGTTCTCTTTGCGAAGCTATTTTAACAGATGCTATGTATGATTTGCCTAGTAGTGAAGAAAAAGAGCTTCACATAGATAAAGATTACACGGCAGATGCTTTAAACAAAAATTTACTGAAACGATTAGAAATCGCATCATAAAAAAATCCCTCAAACTTGAGGGATTTTTTATTGGCTTTATTTTACTAAACCACCACCACTTTTTACTTTTTCTGTTTGAATTTCGGTATTTTCTCTTTCAAGTTTTAAATTACCAAAATTGTAAGTAAGCGAAATTCTAAAATGTCTAGTATCTCTTTTTTCATAAAATTGTGTTTGAAGATTGGTTGACGATACTAGAGCGTTGACTTCGTTTGTGTTGAATAAATCGAATGCATGTAATCCTATTTTCAATTTTTTATCCATAAATTCTCTGTGGAAAGACATACTAAACTCTTGAATTGGTTTTGTGATTCTATATATTTCCCAATTACCTGATGGAAGGATATAATAACTCATACTACCTTTAACATTCCATGGGAGTTGAATTTGTGCCTCAGCAGCATAATTCCAAATAGGTTTGTTACCAAATGAAAAATCATATCCTTCTGTAACATTTTTGATGTAATTAATGCTTAGATAGATGTAGTTCATTTTATCTATGTTAGCCATTCTTTTTTGAAATTCATCTTTACCCTTAAAGAAATAATCCAAAGGAATTGGGAAGTTTAAATAAGCACTAAATGTTCTGTATTTTTCAAATTGTTCAAATGTTTGAATACTTACAGGTTCCGTTGCATCAGCATCAGCGTCAAATATGAATAAATTATGATCTTTTGCTACAGTATAATTTGCTCCTAATTGAACAAACTGCATAGCGGTAATTTTAAATTCATAATTGTCATAGAATGATGGATTTAAGAAAATATTACCTTCGTTAGTATTATATTGGTCAAAATTAGAACCATTTGGATCCAATGTTTGATAGCTTGGTTGAGATATTTTTCTATTGTATGATGCTACAAGATTTATATCATTTGTTACTTCATATAACGCACTAACATTTGGGAACAAATTACTGTTATTAAAACTAATATCTGTTTTATCTCCATTTGTTATTCCTGTTCTATCTACATTAAAATTTTCGTATCGTAACCCAAGAGTAACGTTCAGTTTTTTGAATTTTTTTCGAGCTTCTGCATAAAAAGCAAGATTGGTTTCGTTATAATCAAAATCAATGACTTTTGGAGTATTGGTGTTTAAAAAATAATTACCAGTATTATCTACTTTTAAAGTGTTGAATTTTCCTCCAGTACTGATAGAAAAGTCTTTTTTCTGAAAAGGAATTACAAAATCATATTTCAAGTAATAATTCAGTAATTTGAAATCATTATTTGTGTTGTTAAAACTTTCAACATTATCTGAAATCGCATTTGAATTTAGTTTTGGAGTTCTGCCAAAAATATTTGTAAAACCAGTAACATCAAGTGTTCTGCCTAGAGTGTCAAGTTTGGTTTTATATTGTAAACTTATTTCATGATTATTGTTTTTCTCTCTATTAGTACCTTTATTGAAATAATCTTCGATACTTGTTCCAGTGGTTGATGCATCAAAAGTGCTTCTGTCATTCGATAAATTCAAATTATAATTGAACAACAAATTTGATTTTTCGCTCAACTTGTAGTTTGTTCCAGTTCTGAAATAAAAATTTCTATTAACTCTCAAATCAAATCTTTTTTGAAACAAAGACTCGTCAGGATTAAAGGCCGTAAAGGTTTGACCACTAGTGTTTTTGTTGTCACTTTCAATATAATTATAACCAATCATAGTTTGCCAACTAAGGTTTTTTTCTTTCCCATTCAAGAGGATTTGCGGACTTGGTTTTTGATATTTATTGAAATTATAGTTAATGTTAAAGCTTGCATTTACTCCTTTTATTTTTTTTGAACTAGTAATCAAGTTGATAATTGAACCACTAGAATTAGCATCAAATGCTGCTCCAGGATTGTAAATCAATTCTATTTTTTCGATGGCATTAGCAGGAAGCGAAGCAAGGTAGTTTTCTAAATCAGTGCCACTCAAAGTACTTGGAGCACCATCTATATATATTCTCACTCCTTTACCATTTAGTGTTAATCCACCAATAGGCGAAGCAATAACTCCCGGAATTTTTTTCACTGCTTCAAAAGCATTTCCAGTGCTCAACATTGGATTGTCTTTGATTGAAACAGTGGTTTTGTCTGATTCAATTTTTACGAATTGTCTTTTTTTACCGTAGATAGTAACTTCTTTTAACTCGTTGGTCTTTTCAACATTTTTGGTGCTGTCTTTAGCAACTTCGTTTTGAAGTTTTGTTTCTTGCGCCAATGAAACGGCTGATATTAGAAACAGGACTGATAAGAAAAATGATTTCATTTTTTTGATTAATTTGATTGATGATTGCAAGTAAGACTATTCTTCAATCAAAATGTTACACCAAAAAAACTATTTTCAACAAAATATCTCTTTATTATCAAGTTTTTCAATGGAACATCTATATGGTCCACATCTCATTCTTCTTGGCCCACAAGAAGTTAGAAATAAAAAGGCAAGTAATATGATTAGAAGTTTTTTCATCCTCAAAATGTTTTCTCCTTTTGCATTCCAATAAGTTGTTCCAAATAATCTCGTTGATTCGAAAGCCTCGGAATTTTGTGTTGACCGCCGAGTTTATTGTTGTCTTTCAGCCAATCATAAAAAAGATTTTGTCTAGCGACATTAATTTTTAATTGGTTCAAAGTCATGTTGTTGTAGCGTTTAGCTTCGTAGTCAGAGTTTAGAGATTGCAATTTTTCATCCAATGTTTTTTGAAACAATTGAATATCCTCTGGATGTTTTTCAAATTCTATCATCCATTCATGAGCACCTTTTTCTTTGCCTTCCATAAAAATTGGCGCAACAGTGTAATCTTTAACTTCGCAACCCAATTCCTTGCAAGCTATTGCTAATGCTTTGTCTGTATTTTCCACCATCAACTCTTCTCCAAAAACGTTGATGTGATGTTTTGTTCTTCCTGAAACTCTAATTCTATAAGGCTTTAATGAAGTAAAACGAACGGTATCGCCAATCATGTATCGCCATAAACCAGAGTTGGTCGTAATAACCATTGCATAGTTTTTGAATAACTCTACTTCTGATAAACGAATTATTTTTTGTTGAGGTGTTCCAAAGGTTTCCATTGGGATAAACTCATAAAAAATACCATAATCGAGCATCAACAACAAATCATTAGAATAATTCAAATCTTGTATAGCAAAAAAACCTTCCGATGCATTGTAGATTTCATAGTATTTGAAGTCCGAACTCGGCAATATTTTTTTGTATTGCTCTCGATAGGGTTCAAAGCTTACACCACCATGAAAATATACCTCAAGATTTGGCCAAAGTTCCAGTAAGTTTTCTTTTCCTGTTTCTGTCATAATTCGGTTTAACAAAACCAACATCCATGATGGAACACCAGCAAAACTAGTTACGTTTTCATTTTTTGTTTCATTGATAATGGCAGTTAATTTGCTTTCCCATTCGCTCATCAGTGATGTTTTGTTGCTTGGGGTACTGCTAAATTCTGCCCACATAGGCATGTTCTCTATCAATATTGCAGACAAATCGCCAAAGAATGTGTTGTTGTTTTCATAAATCTGTGAACTTCCGCCGAGGCGAAGACTTTTCCCTAAAAACATTTCGGAGTTTTCGTTGTTGTTCAAATACATACAAAGCAAATCCTTGCTGGCTTTATAATGACAATCTTCCAATGCTTCATTACTCACAGGAATAAATTTACTCTTAGCATTTGTTGTTCCACTAGATTTTGCAAACCATTTAATAGGTGTACTCCAAAAAACATTTTGATATCCTTTGCGCGTTTCTTCAATCATTGGTTCTAAATCTTCATAGGAAGAAACAGGGATTCTCTCAGCAAAAGTTTGATAAGATTTTATACTTTCAAAATCATATTTTTTACCAATAACCGTTTCATCACACTGACGAATTAAGTTCATCAATAACTCATCCTGAACTTCATTAGGATATTTCAAAAACAATTCAATCTGATGAATGCGTTGTTTTAGAACCCAAGAAGCAATAGAATTTATTATTGGAAACGGCATAATATAAACGGGAAATTATGATTTACGAATGAAGAACTATAACTTTACCAAAAATAGTAAATATTTTGTAAATGATATATCAAGGTGTTCTCACAAAAATGCAAACGGAGTTTTCTAACCCAATTCAATATTACTTGGTGTTCGAAAATAGTTTTTTAAGTTTAAATCAATTATTGGATAAATCTTTAGAAATCAATTTTGAAGGCTATCAATGTTTGAATTGTGGAAAGAAGAAAAAAATTTTCCGTCAAGGATTTTGTTACGATTGCTTTATGGGAAGCGCAGCAGCTGGCGATTGGATTATGAAACCCGAACTTTCTACAGCTCATTTAGATGTTGAAGACAGAGATTTAGAGTATGAAAAGAAAGTGCAATTACAACCACATATTGTCTATCTAGCATTGTCTAGCGAAGTGAAAGTAGGAGTAACCAGAAAAACTCAAGTGCCTACACGATGGATTGATCAAGGCGCCATTCAAGCCATTCCAATTGTTGAAGTTCCTAATAGATATTTGGCAGGAATTACTGAAGTAGCTTTAAAAGAACATTATGCCGATAAAACCAATTGGCAAAAAATGCTTAAAAATGAAATTCCCAAAGTAGATTTACTCGAAGAAAAATTATCATTAAAAGATTATATTCCAAATGAAGTTCAAGAATTTTATGATACTAACAATAGTAATATCTATCAACTTCAATATCCTGTTTTAGAATATCCCAAAAAAGTGAATAGCCTAAATCTTGATAAGTCACCAAATTTCTCTGGAAAACTGACAGGAATAAAAGGTCAATACCTGATTTTTGAAGATGGAACCGTTTTCAATGTGCGAACTTTTGAAGGTTATGTGGTGAAGATTTCTGTGTAGTTTTTTACTAAAAAATTAACCGCAAACTTTGTCATGCTGACGAAGGAAGTATCTAAAACATAGAGGAATTGATTAATGATGTTCCTCCTTCGTCGGAATGACAATAAAAAAATAAATTACTCTTTTTTCTTTTTGCCAAATATAGCTTTGGTATTTATGATATAATATATGAATCAATCATCATATACACATAGATATGGGTTTGTTACTTAATACATTTGATAATATCCATTAAATTTTTCAGTTATATCTAAGATAAATATTATTTTCCCATTTAAAATTCCTTGAGCAAGTTCACATTCTGTTAATTTTGAAACAGTTTTATCAGATATTATTTGTGATCTATGTTTTCTAAGAAAACATTTTTTGAAAGTTTGCTTTTTATGTTTAAAACCTAGTTTTTCATTTCCTTCAATATCTTTGACATGTGACACTATAATAGACAGTCCATTTGAAAATCTTATGTGATATTCAACCACTCTATCTTTTAGCTGATTATATTTACTATTTGCGTTATCATTTTTATAAAGAAAATATAGAGTATCAATATCTTTTTACTTTTTTCTTAATTCATCAATTGATTGAGAAAAAGAACAATAACTCATTAAAATGAAGATAATTAATAATGTTTTTTTCATTTTTATTCTATTGTATTATAATTTAGCCAAATGTGTCCAGTACTACTATACTGGTTAAATAATTCTCTTTTGTCAGAACCAATAGGGAAATCCGTTAAAAATCCTTGACTCCCTTGCAATCCATTCAACATAAATTAAACAAACACTTATTCCAATTAAAAGATGTACTAGGATTAATATTTAAATAGTATGGATGCAAAACTGTAGTTTGAATTTCAGTATTATCAGCTGAAGACACCAAAAAATCTTTCACTTCTGAAAGTATCGTAACCATAGTTGGTATCATGTAATTGTATATAAAATTGTGTTTTTATAAATCTGTTCAAAATAGCTATTCTATGGTTGGTTTTCTTAAATCTGTATATTTAACCTCGAATAATTTAACCTTAAAAAGACCTATATTTTTTTTATCAACAAAAAATATTTTTTTCATGTAAAACAAACTGTCAATCTCTTGATACCCTAACTTTTTTAAATCAGAATAACTAAAAGCTTTATTTTTATAGTATCTAAATTTTTTTTTACTTACACAAAGTAATTTTTCTGGTTTGCACTTAGAAAATAAAATTGCATTAAAAAAATCAAACTCATTTGAAAAATTAAAATAAAATGAGTTTTTCTTATTTTGAATATTTTTAAGATTACTAATATCAGTATCGTATAGTTGAAATTTTTTGTCATTATTAAAAATAATAAATAAAGTGTCTTTTGTGGTTTCACTAACACTGGCTTGAGAACTAACTAAATTTATTGAAAAAATAAATAAAATTAATGTAATGTACTTGAACATATTGAAAAATATTGATTATAAAGTTGCCATTTCACATTGTTGATGATTGTAACTGAAATTATTTGTCCATTATTATAATTTGGCACAGCAATCTCATTTTGAAACATAGTTGATAACTCTAAACCATGTAAAGACAAATTTAAGAGACAATCGTTCCAATTAAAAGGCTGGCTAATAGTATTATCAGGAGAATATGGCTGCAAAACTGTAGTTTGAATTTCTGCATTATCAGCTGGAGAAACCAAAAAATCTTTCACTTTTGAAAGTATCGTAACCATAGTTGGTTAAACAAACTATTAAATTTTAAAATCACTCAATTGATAGAGGAGAAAATCCTGTAATTTTAACTTTAATTAGTTTAACTTTATTCCAACAAAAATCCTTTCTATCAAGTAAAAAAACAACTTTTTTATTGAATAATAATGTAGCTTCTTCATAACTGAAAGATTTCAAAAAGTTATAATCAATTATTACTTCTTTATTTTTTTTTAAAAATCTTTTTTTCTTTTTGAGTTCTATCTTATTAATATTTGAATAATTGTAAAACCATATTGTATTAAAACGACCATTTTCGTTTAGATAATTAAATGCATGCATCTTTTCATCTGAAACTTGCTGAAAATTTATTTTATCTTTTTTAAAGTAAACATAAATTGTGTCAGATTCTCTAATCTTGTGAATATTTTGTGAAAACATAACATCGTTACAAAACAAAAATAGAGAAACTAATATTATTATTTTTTTAATGTAAGTTAGCATTACGTATATCTTTATATTGTTTAATTAAATTCATTTTGATTAAATCTACAACTGTATTAAAAGTTCCATCTGTATTAAAAATACCTATTTCATTTTGAAAAAACGAACAATTTTGTAAACCATCTGATGATAGATAAAAGTAACATTCACTCCAATTAAAAGATGTGCTAGGATTAATATTTGGATAGTATGGATGCAAAACTGTAGTTTGAATTTCTGCATTATCAGCTGGAGAAACCAAAAAATCTTTTACTTCTGATAGTATCGTAACCATAGTTGGTATCATGTAATTGTATATAAAATTATGTTGGTTTTGACCTGGGCTAAATCCGTTGTATTCTTGGTTTACTACATTATAAAAATCCATATTGTTTAATGTTGGAATGCTCATGCCTTGTCCTGCATCGCAAAGTTTTACATTCAAATAAGCATGTATACACTCGTGAATGATGGTTTTTGCTATTTCCATTTTATTTTTACTCAATAAAAATTGAGGAGAAATTGTAATGGTATTTTGTGTTGGATTTTCTAAGTCTGTATCCGTGTTTCCATTTGCTCCGTTAGCTACTGCTCCAATTTGGAATTTAACATTGAACCTATCGTTATTTTGAAATAAATCTATGAATAACTCTTTAAATTTAGGTGATTTCATTAATTCATTATAGACTAAATTAAACTTTGCTCCTTCAGGTGTAGAATTATCAATTGCACTCATATCAACAAATGCTGGTGATTTTGAAGAGGCTTCAACACTTAGTTTAAGCTCTTGGTTTTCTGTAGATTGAGCTATAAAAGCATTTCCAAAACTAACACATTCAGGAGACCAATTATTAACAATCATATAGTTTATTAATTGGTTGTAAGCGAGAATATTTTCTTGAGTTTCATTTGTCCAAGTTTGTTCACCGGGAGTTAGGTGGCTAAAGAAAATATCAGATTTGATTGCATTAAGATAATCTGGGTCATCATATGCAGGATTATCATAAAGATTTGGCTGAAATTCATACGGGTTAACAGGTATATATCCAGAATTACCTGAATTGCTTGGATTTTCAATGTCGGGGTTTTGAGGTCCACTACCAGCTTCTGCACAATCACCAATTACAACAGCAACAAATACATGGCATGTGTTTTCTGAACATCCTCCAGGTGACTTTGCATCACAATTACCACTACAACGACCATCACAAAATGTTATTTGAGTAGTGCTATAACAAGCCTCTACCATTGTCACTTGATGCTTAGTATCAAAAATTTCCTTCACGCTTGAAACCGTTCTAAAAGATTGATTTGGAGAGTCTTCAATCATTGATAAAATTGATTTTTCCCAAATCCCATCTTCTTTTCTATAAATAAGATTAAATATTTGATTAATCTCAATGTTACTATCCATTGGATAGATTCTAAAAGAATATGTAGTTTTATTATCATTACTTATTCTCCTTAAAATTTCTTCGGTATCAATTATAAAATCCTCCAAACCAGCTATTTTATTCTGACTAGCAGATTGATTTGAAAAAGGAATCTTTATTATTTTTTCAAAATCATTAATTCCAGTTTCAGTTTTAAATTGTTCAAGAGAGATAATATTTCGTTTATTTTCCTGTATTGCATCTTCATACAAATCCTTTTCACAACTTGTGAAGGTAATTAGTGTCAATAGGAAAATAATGTTTAATATTTTTTTCATAAATGATTGGTTTGTAGTTAATAAAAGTAATCAAAATAAAATCATTCTTCACATTTACAATGTCAATAATATAAAGGACATAGAGTACATCAAAAAATTTGGAGAAAACTTAAAAAAATTCGTTTGAGTAAAAATATGTCCCAAGAAGTTCTAGCATATTCAGCTGATATTCCCATTTCTCAAGTTGGTAGAATAGAAAGGGGTGAAATAAATACAACTATTTCAACTGTTAAAGTCCTTGTAACTTCACTAGATGTTCCAATAACTCAATTGTTTGATTTTAATATTTAAAAAAACCTTTCGAACTCGAAAGGTTTTCTTGTTTCAGATTTCTTTTATTCTTTTTTCTTCTTGCCAAATATACCTTTGATTAAGTCATTGGCTGTGTTTTTCACATTAGTTTTCACATCCGTTTTTGTACTATCAGTTTTGGGTTTTGTAGCATTTGAAATTACAGAATTCAAAGCATCTTTGCCTTTATTTGTTAAGTTTTCTTTTTGTTGTTTCACAAGATTGTTAACCAAATTTGTAGTAGCTTGTTTTACATCGGTTGTGATTTTTGGAGTAGTAAAACTTCCGCCAATTGTTGCATTTACAGGTACATTTTCAACTTTTTTTGCATCGGCTGGAGATAATTTTGCAATTAGCTTATTTGCCTCTGTGCCAAGATATTTTGCAGGAACATCGAGTTTCAAATTGTAATTCATACTTTGGTCAAAACCATGTGTTCCGCCAATATTGACTTTTATATCTTGATATTTTAAGTCAAAAGGTTTAACGGTCACTTTTCCGTCTTTGAATGTCACTGCGGTTTTCAAATCGTTGAGGTTTAGTTTTTTCAAATCAATAAAATTCAATTTATCATCCAATGCTGAAAGCAATGTTGAATTACTAGAATTTACTGTAGTAGAAAGTAATTGACCAAATAAATCTCCAGTTAATGTATTCAATTGAGGAGTTAGCTCTGTTGGATTTAAGTTACCCGAAAGTTTTATTTTAGAATTTAATTTACCATTAATAACACCAGCAATTGGAGCTATTTTTTTCATCATATCCAATTGTGTAAAAGTTTGCATAATATCAACCGTATTCAATCCTAAATCCATATTGAATTTTGGTGTTTTTTCTTTAGTAGAAATATCTCCATTGAAAGCGATTGAACCTCCAAAAATATCTGTTTTACCATTTTCAAGCGTAGCTTTTTGGTCTTTGATAATAACTTTTCCCGATACATTTTTTAAAGTTAAATTATCATATAAAACGGTGTTGGCTTTAGCCGTTAAAGAACAATTCAAAAAAGCTGGAATTTTCATTGCTTCCGATTTTTTAGCTTCTGTTTTGCTAGGAGTTTCGGTTGTCATAAAATCGGAAACCGCAAGTTGATTGGAATTCAAGTTGAAATTTCCTTTTAACTCTTGGTTTTTAAACACAAATCCATAGAAATTCTCCAAAACGCCATTTACCGCCAAATCACTTTTTCCTGTAGTAGCATTGAATTGTTTTAGGTTAACTCTACTCGGGTTAAATTCTACCAAGACTTTGCTAATCTTCATGTTTTTTCCATTTTCATCAGTATAATTGAATCCTGACAAATCGATTGTTCCAGCGTTTTTAATTCGAGCATAATCGCTTTTTTCTACCGATTGCATGTCAAATTCAGTAGTTACATCTGCTTTTAGAATTCCACTAAGCGGTTTGTCTAATTTTACAGGATAGGCTTTTGTTACATTTCCTAAGTTAATAGTTCCTTTTAAATCTGCGTTTACCAATGCATTTTCGGCAATGTTTTTAATATTTGCTTTCGCATTAAAAACATCTTGATCTATTTGAAAAGATAATTTATCCAAATTGACATATGTATCGTTTATCAACCCAGTTTCATTGATGATTTTTGTATCAATGATTATATTTTCTACAGATTTTGGTAAGTTTTTGTATTTGAATGAAGCATTGTTGGAAGCGATATCAATGTTAAATTTAGGAACTGTTTTATCTGAATAAAGACCTTTTGCAAATCCAGCAACAGTAAAATCACCATTTGTTGTAACGTCATTGAGGTTACTTGCATACTGAGCAGGAATTAAACCCAAAAAGTTTTTGAATGATGAAGTTGGTGTTTTAAATTTCAAATCATATTCTTGTCCAGCATCAACCAATTGTATAAACCCATCAAATTCTAAAGGCAATTCATTGATTTTTGCTTTGTTTTCCTTGAAAGTATATTTGCTTTTGTCCAAATCAATTCCTAGAACTGCATCGAGCGACAAAGCAACATTTTTCATGTAATTTACTTTGTCCATATCGATGGAGATTTTTGTAGTTGTTTTTGTTTGCAAATCCAGTTTTGATGATGCAAAATCTCCTTTGCCTTCGTGATTGATGCTATCTAAAACTAGCTTAATCTTTGATTGCTCATCATAATATTTGAACTTAAAATTTTCAACCTGATATTCTTTTATTTTTAACGACAAAGGTTTGCTTTTTCCTTCATCTGCCTTGCTTTTATCTTTGAGAGCAATATCATAATTCCCAATACCTTCTTTATTGAAAATAATGTTGATTATTCCATTTTTTGAAGAAATGCCATCAATGTTCATTGGTTCATTTTCACCTTTGAACAACTCCTTTATAGACATTTTTAAATTCAGTTCCTCAAAAGCTACAAGTGTATCACCTTCAAACGGAGCTTTGTTGATAATTGAGAGTTTGTCTATTGTTACGCTCGCATTTGGAAAATTCTTGAATAAACTCAAATCAGCATCATCAAAAGCAACTTTGGCATCAACGTTCTCGTTTATTGAAGATAAAATTTTTGCTTTGATTTGGTCTTTAAAGAAATAAGGAATTGCAAAAGCAGCAACAACTAACAATAGTAAAACTATTCCAACAATTTTCAGGATTTTTTTCAGCATGGCAAAAATATTTCAGTTTGAAATTACTTCACAAAGATAATGCCATCAAAATTAATCAGTATTATCAAACGACTGTTATATTTTACAAAACTTTAATAATTGAAAAGATGAAAAGAAGTTATTAACACTTGCGGTAATTTTCTTTTTAACTTAAATAGTTTTATTTACTTTGCCATTCTTATGAATAAGCAACATCAAGTTATACTCTCGTTAGGAAGTAATCAAGGCAATCGCCTTGAAAAAATTGAGCGTTGTATAGCATTGATACATAAAAAAATTGGCACAGTAATTAGGGTTTCAAAACTCTATGAAACACCATCGTGGGGTTTTGATAGTGAGCCTTTTTATAATGCTGCGGTTGTTGTGCACTCATGTAAAGATGCAAGTATAATTTTGAATGAAATTCTACAGCTAGAGCTCGATTTAGGAAGAGTTCGTTCCTCATCTGATGGGTATCAGCCAAGGATTATTGACATTGATTTAATTTCATTTGATGAACAAATCATTGCTACCGAAAAACTAAAAGTTCCTCATCCCGAAATGCAAAACAGACTTTTTGTTTTGAAACCAATGAACGATTTAAATCTAGATTGGCGTCATCCTATTTTGCAAAAATACCTCAGAGAACTACTAGTTTTGTCTGAAGACAAGAGCAATTGCAAAGTCATAAAAGTTTTGCATAGCCCAATTTCAGAAATTAAACTTAGCGAGTACAACTACATTGCAATTGAAGGGAATATTGGAGCAGGAAAAACAACACTAACACACAAGTTAGCCGAAGATTTTAATGCAAAAATGGTACTTGAACGTTTTGCGGATAATCCTTTTTTGCCAAAATTTTATGAAGATCAAAATCGATATGCTTTTCCGCTAGAAATGTCTTTTTTGGCAGACAGATATCAACAAATTTCTGATGACTTAGCGCAATTTGACTTGTTCAAAGATTTTATCGTTGCCGATTACCATGTTTTTAAATCATTAATTTTTGCAAAAGTTACTTTGGCAGAAGATGAGTATAGATTGTACAAAACCATGTTTGATATAGTTTATAAAGAAATGCCAAAACCTGATTTATACATTTATCTTTACCAAAATACGCAACGACTACTCGAAAACATCAAGCAAAGAGGAAGAAGTTATGAGCAGGAAATTCCAGCGGAATATCTAGAAAAAATAAACAGTGGTTATCTTGACTATATAAAAACTCAAAAAGATTTGAATGTTTTGATTGTAGATGTTTCAAATCGTGATTTCCTCAATAACCAAGAAGATTACCATTTCATTTTAGAGGAAATTAAAATGAAAATTTCTTAAAAAACTATCTTTTTAAAGCAAAATGCCCTTTGATAGTTTTTGCATTATTGCTCGCTCGAAATATAAACCAATAATCATCAGAAGGAAGTAATTTATTATTGAACGTACCGTTCCAAGACGAATTGGTCGCATTCAAAATGGTTATTAACCTTCCATATCTGTCAAAAATTTCGACACTTGCCTCAGGATACAATTCTATTCCTTCTACTTTCCAAAAATCGTGAAAACCGTCGCCATTAGGAGTAAAAAAAGATGGACAATCGATAATCCAAAAAGGCATAGTATCTTCACCACAACCGTTTATCTCTCTTACAGTTGCTGTATAATTTCCTCCTGGCAAATGATAAAAAATATTTGACAGTTGAAAATCAGAGCCGTTAATAGAAAATTCATACGCACCATTTTCAACAGTTGTAATGGTAGCTGTGTTGTCCAATATGGTTACATCTGTAATCTCTGGAGCATCGTGTAATATAACATCATAATTTCTTGTAGAAGAACAATTATTTTGATCAGTTACCACAACATGATATTGATTTTGAGAATTGACAATTATACTTTGAGAAGTTTCACCTGTTGACCAATTGTAAACCATTCCCGAAATACCTGCATCAAGTGTTACAGGGTTTGTTGCGCAATCATCTATAGTTAAATCTTGGTCAAGGATTGGATTTGGGTTTACTGTAATTGAAACTGGAATTCTGCTACCCGAAGGGCAACCATTGTTTATTGCTTCAGCATATAAAGTAAAGTTGCCTGTTAAAGGTTGAGTTGTAAAGGAATTTCCTGTACCTATTGAATTTCCACCTGTCGCTAAATCATACCAATAAATTGTTCCAGCTGTTGTGTTAGCATTAATTGTTCCTTGGTTTCCAGAACAAATGGGTTGAGGAGTTGTAACATTCAAAACAGGAATTTCATTAATAGTTGCTGTTACTGGCGTTCTGATGGCGTTTGGACATCCTGGTTCAAAAGGATCTGCATAAAAAACGGTTGTATTATTCAAGTTAATAGAAAAGTTGTTTCCTGTGCCTAGAATACTTCCGCCAGAAATTGTATCATACCAATGAATAGTTCCACCGCTTGAAGTTGCTTGTAGCATAATGGTTCCACTACCACAGTTTGTATCTGGTGTAGAAGAAGTGATGCTAGGTATTACTATCGTTGTGCTAGCGGAGATATTCAAAACAGGATCTCCAGGCATTCCACCATATTCTACTACATATCCTTTGGGCTGATAATCACCCGAAGGTTCGCCAGTATTTGATAGATCATTCCAAGAACCAACAAATCCAACGCCAGTTCCATTGATATGGGCATAATCTTCATCGTTAACATTATTGGGTTCGCCAGTGTTCCATTTTGCATAATTTGGTGTGCTTCCTGAGGCATTTCCATTCCAAAAAATAATGCCAGTTTCTGGTCCAGTTATCCATTTCCAAACGCCTTCAGTTTCTTCGTCGCTTCCTCCAATCCAACCAGCACCCGAAGCTTGTTCGCCACAAAGTTGAGCTTCATCAGCTGCTAAAATTGTAGCTAAATAACCTTGCAAACCATAGTATGTGCTTGCCTCGGCCAAAGCTTTTGCACTTGACCATGTAATTCCAACATTTGGGACATATTGATAGTAATGGTCAGTTGAAGGCAAATAATTTGCTTGTCCTATTGTTATCGAAAATGTTCTAACTCCAAATGGAGTGGCGGAATTATTCAAATAAACAACATCTTTTACGGCATTGATGATTTCTAAATAGGTGGGTTGACCAGATACTCCAGATAAAGTTAATTTTCCTGCTAAAGAGTCCCAACTTGTTGAAATATTTGGATGATTCCCAGAAAGGGATAAATTGTCTTGGCTAGCTATATAACCCGAAGAAATTTGAATATATATGGCATCTATACCTGTATCATCTGGATCAACAATATTGAAATCGGTGACTATCTTCATGGAAGTGCCCGGACAATAAATTTGATTTCCTGTTGCAGTAAGTATTGGAGCAATGTTTGAAAAAATGTTTTTTTCTGCTGCTTTTTGAGCGAAAGTTTGGCTACAAATAAATAATATGGCGTATATGTATTTTATCATTTTGTAAAGATACAACAAGGAAAATTTTTTTGAATTCAAAAAAATCTTAAAATATTTAGTAGTTAAGTTTTTGGAAAAATTCCCAAACTACAATTCCAGCACTAACCGAGATATTTAGAGAGTGTTTTGTGCCAATTTGAGGAATTTCGATGCAACCATTACACAATTCAATAGCAGATTGACTTACTCCATAAACTTCATTTCCAAAAATCAAGGCATATTTTTCTTCTCTTGAAACATCAAAATTTTGTAGAAATGTCGAATTTTCTACCTGTTCAACAGCATAAACCTTATAATTCTCAGCTTTTACTTTTTCAATAGCATCAGCTGTGCTTTTTAAATATTCCCACTCAACGGTTTCTGTTGCTCCGAGTGCTGTTTTGTGTATTTCTTTGTTTGGAGGTGTAGCCGTAATTCCGCAAAGGAAAATTTTCTCAATTAAAAAAGAGTCAGCAGTTCTAAATACAGACCCAATGTTATGAAGGCTTCTTATATCGTCTAAAATGATTACAATTGGTGTTTTTTTAGCTTCTTTAAACTCAGAAACTGATTTTCTTTCCAATTCTTTATTTTCTAATTTTCGCATTTTTATTGCAAATATATTTAAAAAAAATCACGCCAATTGGCGTGATTTATCAGTAAATTAATTAAGAAAGATTTATTAACTTTTTACAGGTGCAGCAGCTGGTTCATCAGCAACAACTGTTCCTTTTATTGTTAAAACTTTAGGAGTTTCAGAAGCATTTGAAGTTACAGTTACTGTTTTTGTAAAAGGACCAACTCTGTTAGTGTCATAGTGTACACCAATTACTCCTTTTTCACCTGGATTAATGTCTTTTGAAGGTTTAGTAGGAACTGTACATCCACATGAACCCTGAGTGTTTGTGATAGTTAATGGTTTGTTCCCATTGTTATAAACAACAAATTCTCTGTTTCCATCAGCACCTTTTTTGATTGTTCCATAATCAATAGTTTCGTTTTCAAAAACCATTCCTGGACCTTCAACTTTTGGACCTTCAACTTTTTTCTCTTCTACTTTAGTAGCTTTTTTTGGCGCTTGTTTTTTTGTTTGCGCTTGAGTTGTTGTTAAACCAGCAATTGCTAAAATTGCCACAAGTACTATTTTTTTCATTTTTTTATTTGTTTAATGATTATGAAACAAAACTATTCAAATTTATAATTGCTTTACTTTTTTTATTCTTAATATTAAATTAATTTTAAAAGTCCAATCATTTAAAATTACTTAAATTCGCTGTCTCATTAAATAAATTTTTTGTTTTGGCAAAAGAAAAAGCATCTAAGGAAACGCCTCTAATGAAGCAATACAACGAGATAAAAAGTAAATATCCCGATGCTTGCCTTCTTTTTAGAGTTGGTGATTTTTATGAAACTTTTGGAGAAGATGCTATTAGAGCTTCAAAAATTCTTGGTATTGTATTGACAAAAAGAGGTGCAGGAAGTGACACCGAAACTGCTCTTGCAGGTTTTCCTCATCATTCGCTCAACACCTATTTGCCCAAATTGGTCAAAGCTGGATTAAGAGTTGCTATTTGTGATCAACTGGAAGATCCTAAAATGACAAAAACCATCGTCAAGCGTGGAGTAACAGAATTGGTTACACCTGGTGTAGCTATGAATGATGAAGTTTTACAATCAAAATCCAATAATTTTTTAGCTTCGATTTATTTTGGAAAAAAACTACTTGGAATTTCTTTTTTAGATATTTCAACAGGAGAGTTTTTAACCGCTCAAGGAAACTCTGAATATATTGACAAACTTCTGCAAAACTTTCAGCCAAGTGAAATTTTAGTTCAAAAGAATTATAAAAGTGACTTTAAAATCAATTTTGGTGAAGATTTTAATGTTTTTTACCTTGAAGATTGGGTATATAAGGAAGATTATGCCAACGAAATATTGACTAATCACTTTCAAACCAACTCGCTAAAAGGTTTTGGTGTTGAAGAATTGTTGGATGGAATAATTGCTTCTGGGGCAATTTTATATTATCTCTCAGAAACACAGCACAACAAATTACAGCATATAACTAATATTCAGCGTATAGCAGAAAATGCTTATGTCTGGATGGATAAATTTACCATTAGAAATCTTGAACTCTATAATAGTAGTGCTCAAAATGCGGTAACATTACTCGATGTAATTGATAAAACACTATCGCCGATGGGTTCAAGGATGCTGAAACGCTGGCTTGCTTTGCCATTAAAAGATTTGTATAAAATTAGAAACCGCCATGATGTTGTGTCTTATCTAAAAGATAATCGAGACATTCTTCAAAAAATTCAACATCAGATAAAACAAATTTCAGATTTAGAAAGGTTAATATCAAAAGTTGCAACTGCAAAAATTTCACCAAGAGAAATTGTCTATTTGAAAGACTCTTTGGATGCAATAATTCCGATAAAAACTTTAGCTCTCGAGAGTTCTCAAGATGCTGTTAGAATAATTGGTGATAATCTACATTCGTGTGATTTGTTGAGAGAAAAAATAAAATTCATGCTAAATCAGGATGCTCCTGTTTCCATTGCAAAAGGAAATGCAATAGCAAAAGGAGTAAATGCTGTGTTAGACGAATTGAGAGCTATAGCTTTTTCTGGAAAAGAGTTTTTAGAAGCAATAGAGACAAGAGAATCTGAAAAAACAGGCATTTCCTCCTTGAAGATTTCATTCAATAACGTTTTTGGATATTATATTGAAGTAAGAAACACACATAAAGACAAAGTTCCTTCAGATTGGATTAGAAAACAAACACTTGTAAATGCTGAAAGATACATAACCGAAGAGCTTAAAGAATACGAAACAAAAATACTCGGTGCCGAAGAAAAAATTCATCAAATAGAGAGTAAATTGTTTGACGAACTTATTAATTGGGTAGCAACCTACATTAAACAAGTTCAGCTTAATGCTAACCTTATTGCACAACTGGATTGTCTCACTTCTTTTGCTCAACTTGCAATAGAAAACAACTATACTTGTCCAGAACTTGATGAAAGTTTTGAGATAAATATTAAAGATGGTCGTCATCCTGTTATAGAAAAGCAACTGCCAGTAGGCGTTCCTTATATTGCTAATGATGTTTTTCTTGACAGAGAAACTCAACAAATCATTATGATTACCGGACCAAACATGTCGGGTAAATCTGCTATATTAAGACAAACGGCCTTGATTGTTCTTTTGGCTCAAATGGGAAGTTTTGTTCCTGCAACTTCTCTAAAAATGGGAGTTGTAGATAAAATTTTTACCAGAGTTGGTGCCAGTGATAACATCTCTATGGGAGAATCGACCTTTATGGTTGAAATGAATGAAACTGCTTCAATTCTTAATAATATTTCTGATAGAAGTTTAGTTCTACTTGATGAAATAGGCAGAGGAACAAGCACATATGATGGTATTTCAATTGCTTGGGCTATTGCCGAATATCTTCATGAAAACCCTGCTAAACCTAAAACACTTTTTGCTACGCATTATCATGAACTGAACGAAATGACGGAGCTTTTACCTAGAATACAAAATTATAACGTTTCTGTAAAAGAACTTAAGGACACGGTTTTGTTTATTAGGAAATTAGTAAAAGGAGGAAGCGAACATAGTTTTGGAATTCATGTAGCTAAAATGGCTGGAATGCCACAAATGGTGATACAAAAAGCTCAAAAAATGCTTAAGAAACTTGAAAAAGAACATTCAGGAGATGTGCTTAATGGTATAAAATCAGCAAAAGATGACCCGAACCGAAAAGGCGAATTGGCGCAGCAAATGCAATTGAGTATCTTTAGTTTAGATGATCCTCTTTTAGAAGAAATTAGAGAAGATATACTTGGTTTAGATATCAATACGCTTACACCAGTCGAAGCATTGATGAAATTGAACGAATTGAAAAGAATGTTGAATAAAAAATAATTAGTTATCAATTTGTAATCAAGTAGTTGAGTTATAATCAGAAATTTTTAAAAAAAAGGTTTGTAGAATTCAATTTTAATATTACATTTGCATCCGCAATACGGCAATAGTATTGCTGTTCTTACATAAAATGATAATGCGAAAATAGCTCAGTTGGTAGAGCGCAACCTTGCCAAGGTTGAGGTCGCGGGTTCGAACCCCGTTTTTCGCTCAATTACCAAATAATGCTCGAG
>ERZ795062.632-NODE-632-length-28859-cov-12.588078_pt1 | contig 28859 bp, 28 predicted proteins | sample MGYA00375146_ERZ795062 | MGnify/ENA primary metagenome ERZ795062 (study PRJEB30191, sample SAMN05720281) | activated sludge metagenome | isolation source: Anaerobic digester | place: USA | collected 2015-07-16 ... | reverse complement strand
CGCGGCAGCCGCGAGGCGGCCAAGGGCAAGCAATCGGGCCGCACCCAGGAAATCCAGCGCCTGATCGGCCGCTCCCTGCGCGCCGTGACCGACCTCAAGAAGCTGGGCGAACGCCAGATCACGCTCGACTGCGACGTGATCCAGGCCGATGGCGGCACCCGCACGGCGGCGATTTCCGGCGCCTGGGTGGCCCTGCGCATCGCCGTCGACAAGCTGATGGCGGCCGGCGCGATCAGCGACGATCCGCTGACCCGCAAGGTCGCCGCGGTTTCCTGCGGCATCTTCAAGGGCAACCCGGTGCTCGACCTCGACTATGACGAGGACTCGTCCGCCGACGCCGACGCCAACTTCGTCCTGATCGAGGGCGGCCAGATCGCCGAGGTCCAGGCCACGGCGGAAGGCGCGACTTATGACGAGGAAGGCCTGCTGCGCCTGCTCCGCCTCGCCCGGATCGGCACCGACCAGATCTTCGCGGCCCAGGCTGCAGCGGTGGCGAAATAATGCGGCGGCTGGGCGGCGAGACCCTGGTCATTGCCACGCACAACGCGGGCAAGCTGAAGGAGATTTCCGCCCTCCTCGCCCCCTTCGGCATCGACTGCGTCTCTGCGGGATCGCTCGGCCTGCCGGAACCGGCGGAAACCGGCACCACCTTTGTCGAGAACGCGCTGATCAAGGCGCGGGCGGCGGCGGAAGGCGCGGGCCTGCCCGCGCTGGCGGACGATTCCGGCCTGTGCGTCGATGCACTCGGCGGAAGGCCGGGCGTCTACACCGCCGACTGGGCCGAGCGGCAGTGGTTCGAGGGACCGGCGGGGCGCGACTGGTACATGGCCATGGGCAAGGTCGAAGGCCTGCTGTGCGAGCTTGGGCCGGACACCGACCGTTCGTGCCACTTTGCCTGCGTCCTTGCCCTGGCTTGGCCGGACGGGGAAAGCGCGGTCTACGAAGGCCGCGCGAACGGCACCCTCACCTGGCCGCCGCGCGGGACGATGGGATTCGGCTATGATCCGTCCTTCGTGCCGCTGGGCGACACCCGGACCTTCGCGGAGTTCGACCCGGAAGAGAAACACGCGATCAGCCACCGCGCCGATGCCTTCGCCAAGCTGGTCGCGGAACAGTTCGGTCAGGTTTGACCCCACCCGTCAAACCAAAGTCCGTCGGCGCCGCTACGCTCGCAATGACGATGCGATTGATGGTAGAGCCACCACCATGTCCCGCGCGCTCTACATTCATTGGCCGTTTTGCCTCGCGAAGTGCCCCTACTGCGACTTCAACAGCCACGTTCGTACGGGGATCGACGTTGACTTGTGGCGCGGCGCGCTGCTGGCCGACATGGCGCGGGAGGCCGGGGCCGGCCCGACACAGCCGCTGACCTCGATTTTCTTCGGCGGTGGCACTCCTTCGCTGATGCCGCCGGCCCTCGTCGGCGCGCTGCTTGACGAGGCGGAGCGCCGCTGGGGCTTTGCCGAAAGCATCGAGATCACGCTGGAAGCCAATCCCTCCTCGGTCGAGGCGGCGAACTTCGCCCAGCTGGCAGGCGCGGGGATCAACCGCGTCTCGCTCGGCCTGCAATCGCTGGAGGACGAGCCGCTGCGCTTTCTTGGCCGCCTCCACGATGCACGCGAGGGGCTGGAGGCGCTGGAGACGGCGCAGCGCCATTTCGCCCGCGTCAGTTTCGACCTGATCTATGCTCTTCCCGGCCAGTCGCCGGAGCAATGGTCCGCCCAGCTGGCGCGCGCGCTGGGCATGGGCACTGGGCACCTCTCGCTCTACCAACTGACCATCGAGCCCGGCACCCGGTTCGAGACGATGGTGCGGCAGGGCCAGTTCCAGCCGCTGGACGAGGATGCCGCCGCCGACCTGTTCGCCCTGACCCGGCAGATGACGCGTGAGGCCGGGCTCCCGGCTTACGAGATCAGCAACCACGCCCGTCCGGGAGAGGAAAGCCGCCACAACCTGACTTACTGGCGCTATCAGGACTACCACGGCATCGGCCCCGGCGCGCACGGACGCCGGTTCGGCCAGGCCACCACCCGCCACCGCAAGCCGGAAAACTGGCTGGCCGCCGTTTCCGAGCGTGGCCATGGCACGCAGGACGAAGTGCCGCTGGGCGCCGCCGAGCAGGCGAGCGAGGCGATGCTGATGGGTCTGCGGCTGGCCGAAGGCGTCGATCTGGCCGCCATAGCCGCGCGTTTCGGCTTTGCCGAGGCGGAGCTGTGCGACCCCGCCAAGTTCGCCTTCTACGCCGCGCAGGGGCTGGTCTGGCGTGAAGGCAACCGGATCGGCGTGACCGAGGCCGGGATGCCGCTGCTCGACGGCCTGCTGGGCGAACTGGTCCCTGCCGCTCTGGTCGAGGCATGACGCGGGCGGACATTCTGGAGGCCTGGCAGGCGTATCTATCGGAAGGGCGGCGGCGCAGCCCGCATACGGTGCGGGCCTATCTGGCCACGGCCGCGCGGCTGCTGGACACGATCGGCGAGGTGGACTGGCCCGCCCTCGCCCGGCTCGATGCTGCCGCCCTGCGCGCCCAGCTCGCGCGGCGGCGGGCGGAGGGGCTGACCAACGTCTCCGCCGCACGCGAGCTATCCGCGCTCAAGGGCTTCATCGCCTTTGCCCGCGGCCAGGCGGGCATGGCCGATCCCGCCCCGCCGCGAATGCGCGGGCCGCGCGTCAAGAAGGGTCTGCCGCGCCCGGTCACGCCTGACGAGGCGGTGAACCTGGCCGCCATGGTCGAAGAGGACGCCAGCGAGGAATGGATCGGCGCGCGCGACCGGGCGGTGCTGCTGCTGCTCTACGGCGCCGGGCTGCGGATCGCCGAGGCGCTGTCGCTGACCGGAGGCGCCCTGCCGCTGGGTGAAGTGCTGGTCGTCACCGGCAAGGGCGCCAAACAGCGCGCCGTGCCGCTCCTCCCGCTGGTCCGCGCCGGGGTGGAGGATTACGTGGCCAAATGCCCTTGGCCAATGGACAGGCAAGCGGCGCTGTTTCGCGGCGCCAAGGGCGGCCCTCTGTCGCCGGGCATGGTCCAGAAAGCGATGGCGCGCGCGCGCACCTCGCTCGGCCTGCCGGCCACGGCAACGCCCCACGCGTTGCGCCATTCCTTCGCCACCCACCTGCTGGGCGCGGGTGCGGACCTGCGCAGCCTGCAGGAACTACTCGGCCATGCCAGCCTCGGCTCGACGCAGATCTACACCAAGGTCGATGCCGCCGTGCTGCTGGACGTCTACCGCAGCGCCCATCCAAGAAGCTAACCGCGCGGCTTCCAGGTAATCACGCGCCAGACGTAGGCCAGAACTCCGACGGCGATGGTTCCGCCGATCAGCCAGTCCATCACCACCCCATATTCCTTGAGGTAGTGCGCCAGCCACTGCCCGCCGCCGATCAGCGCCGCGTTCCAGATCGCCGCCCCGGCGAAGGTGAACAGCAGGAACCGCCATTGCGACATATGGGTGAGGCCCGCCGGCAGCGAGATGATCGTGCGCAGCAGCGGCGAGAAGCGCAGGGCAAAGACAATCCACTGCCCGTGCCGGCGGAAGAACGCGGTGGCGTTCTCGACGTCCTCCCACTCCAGCGTCAGCCAGCGGCCCCAGCGCGTCACCAGCGGTTCCAGCCGCTGATAGCCGAGCTTGTGACCGGCCAGGAACCAGACGTAGTTGCCCAGAGTCGATCCGACCGTACCAACCAGCAAGAGCGGCCAGAAGCTCATCGTGCCACGCGCCACGGCGACGCCGCCCATGCCCATGATCAGTTCGCTGGGGATCGGGGGAAACACGTTCTCGATCACCATCAGGGCGAAAATGCCCCAATAGCCACCCTGCTCGATCAGGTTGACGATCAGTTCGTTCATGAAGATCGGGCCTTAGCCGATCGCCGCGTGGCGGCGCTCGATCGCTTCCCAGATCAACGCGGGCGTATCGGTGCCGTTGAAGCGGTCGATCGCCTGGATGCCGGTGGGCGAGGTGACGTTGATCTCGGTCAGGTACTTGCCGCCGATCACGTCGATCCCGACGAACACCAGCCCGCGTTCCTTCAGCGCCGGGCCGAGCGCTGCGCAGATTTCCTCTTCGCGCGCATTGAGCGCGGTGGGTTCGGCATAGCCGCCAGCGGCCAGGTTGGAGCGGAACTCGCCCGCACCGGGGCGGCGGTTGATTGCGCCGGCGACTTCGCCGTCGACCAGCACGATGCGCTTGTCGCCCTCGCTGATCTCGGGAAGGAACGGCTGGAACATGTGCGGCTCGACCCAGGCGTTGTCGAACAGCTCGATCAGCGCGCCAAGGTTGCTCCCGTCTGCCGGAATGCGCACCACGGCCTTGCCGCCATTGCCGTGGAGCGGCTTCATCACGAGGTCGCCCGGGTAACGCGCATGAAATTCGCGCACGTCCTCGATCCGGCGGGCGATCAGCGTCGGCGGCATGAAGTGCGCGAAATCGAGCACGAAGACCTTTTCCGGCGCGTTGCGCACGCTGGCCGGATCGTTGACGACCAGCGTCTGCCCCTCCAGCCGCTCAAGCAGGTGCGTGGCGGTGATGTAGGACAGGTCGAACGGCGGGTCCTGCCGCATCAGCACCACGTCGACATCCTTTACGAGGTCGATCTTGCGGTGTTCCTCGCGGGTGAAGTGGTTGCCGGGTTCGCGCCTCACAGTGATCGGCGCGGCCCAGGCGGTGAGCCGGCCCTGATCGTAGGCCAGGGTCTTCACGTCATAGTGATAGCAGTTGTGCCCGCGCGCCTGCGCGGCCAGCATCAGCGCGAAGCTTGAATCCCCGGCGAGGTTTACGGTCTCGATGGGGTCCATCTGGACGGCGACGCGCAGGCTCATGTCGGGCAGGCTCCATTCAGGAAATCAGGGCGTTCGCCATGTGGCGCGGGAAGCGCCCCGGCGCAAGGAGCAGCACGTCGATCCGCAAGGTATCCCCGGGCCGGGCATGGCGGGCCGCCAGCACTTCGGCGGCGGCGGCGACCCGGCGCAGGCGGTATGGATCGACGGCAGTGTCGAGCAAGTCGGCACTGGAACGCCATTTCACCTCGACAAACGCCAGCGTGCGTCCGCGCCGCGCGATCAGGTCCACCTCGCCGCGCGGGGTCTTGACCCGCCGCGCGACGATCCGCCAGCCCTTGAACCTTAGATACCACGCCGCCAGCGTCTCGCCGCGCCGTCCCCTGGCCTCGCGCTCGGCGCGGCGGTTCATTTCAGTTCCATCGCCCGGGCATAGAGCGCCTTGCGATCCAGCCCGCTCGTCCGCGCCACTTCGGCTGCGGCCTGCGAGGGCTTGAGCGTCGCGAGCGCGGCGCGCAGCAGGGCATCGGTATCGGCCTCGTCCGGCGCCGGGGCCTCACCGGGCGGGCCGACCAGCAGCACGATCTCTCCCCTGGGCGGGTGGGCGGCATAATGTGCGGCGATCTCTTCGGGAGAGCCGGTGCGGCATTCCTCGAACTTCTTGGTCAGTTCGCGCGCTATCGCGACCTCGCGGCCAGGCAGCATTTCCCCGATCGCGGCCAGGCTGTCGGCAAGGCGCGGCGCGGTTTCGTAGAACACCAGAGTGGCCTGAACGCCGCCCAGTTCTTCAAGCACCGCGCGGCGCGCCTTATCCTTGGCGGGCAGGAATCCGGCGAAGAGGAACCGGTCGCTGGGCAATCCCGCCAGCGTCAGCGCGACCACCGCCGCACTCGGTCCCGGCAGGCTGGTAACGGCAATGCCCCGTTCGCGCGCCGTGCGCACCAGCCGGTAGCCGGGGTCGGAAATCAGCGGCGTTCCGGCATCGCTGACCAGGGCCACGGGCTGCTCCGCGGCCATCCCCAGCAGGTAATCGCGCGTGGCATCGCTGGCGTGATCGTCATAGCGCACCAGCTTCTGCTTGACGCCCAGATGCTGCATCAGCTTGCCGGTGACGCGCGTATCTTCACAGGCCACCGCAGCCACGGCACGGAGTACCCCGGCGGCGCGCAGCGAAATATCGCCCAGATTGCCAATCGGGGTGGCGACAATATAGAGTCCTGGTTCGAGCGGCTGGTCCATTCCCCCAGCTTTAGACGGCCCGAAGGGAGCGGCAAGGCATGATCGTAAAAGGGCTTTCGCGCCGGGTGCTGGTTGTGGCCAGCCTGGCGGCGCTGGCAGGCTGCCAGGTGGTGCCCAAGGCACCGAAAGGTCAGCCGCCCGCTCCGGAACCCAGCGATGGCCTCCCCGCTGACAAGCAGCGCCACCGGATCGCGCTGCTCCTGCCGATGAGCGGGCAGAATGCCGCGCTTGGCCAGTCCGTCGCCAATGCGACCACCATGGCGCTGCTCGATACCAATGCGCAGACGGTGCGGATCACCTCCTACGATACGGCCGCAGGTCCGGCCGCCGCCGCCGCGCAGGCGCTGAAGGACGGCAACCGGCTGGTGCTTGGCCCGATTTCGTCCGACGAGGTTGCGCCGATTGCCGCCGCCATGCGCGCGAAAGGCGTGCCGCTGATCACCTACAGCAACGAGGCGGGGGTCGCCGCGCGCGATGTCTTCGTGATGGGCAACCTGCCGGAGAATTCGGTCACGCGGACCGTGCGCTATGCCGCTTCGCGCGGGGTCAGGCGCTATGCCGTGCTGTTCCCGAACGGCGATTATGGCGCGCGGGTGCGCGGCGCCTTTGCCACCGCGATCACCGAAGCGGGCGGATCGCTCGTCACCAGCGAGAACTATGACCGCGCCAACACCTCGGTGGTCAGCGCGGCGCGGCGGCTGAAGGCGCGCGGCGGGTTCGACGCGGTGTTGATTGCCGATGGGCCGCGCTTCGCCGCGATGGCCGCGCCGCAGCTGAAGGCACCCGGCGTGCGGATCCTCGGCACCGAGCTGTGGAGCGGTGAGGCTTCGGTTTCCGCCACTCCGGCGCTGCGCGGGGCCTGGTATTCCGCCGTTTCCGACGCGCGCTTCCGCCAGTTTTCGGATAGCTACAAGGCCCGCTTCGGCACCGCGCCATGGCGCAGCGCGACGCAGGGGTACGACAGCGTCCTGCTGACCGTGCGGGTTGCGCGGGACTGGAAGGTCGGCACCCCCTTCCCCACCGCGCGGCTGGCCGACAGCGGTGGGTTTCTGGGGCTGGACGGTCCATTCCGCTTTGCCGCCAATGGCCTGGGCGAACGGGCTCTGGAAGTGCGCGAGGTGCGCGCGGGCGGGGTCACCGTGCTCAGCCCGGCGCCCGACAAGTTCGCGGACTGACGATAAAACTGCGGCCCCGCTTGCGCGGCGGAATCCCGGTGTTCTATAGCCGTTCCCCATGGCCGACGACCTGTTTGACAAGCTCCCCGCCAGCAACGGCGATTCCTACGATGGTTCCGCGATCGAGGTGCTGGAGGGGCTTGAACCGGTTCGCCGCCGCCCCGGCATGTACATCGGCGGCACTGACGAGCGCGCGTTCCACCACCTCGCCGCCGAAGTGCTCGACAACGCGATGGACGAAGCGGTCGCGGGCCATGCCAACCGGATCGAAGTGACGCTGGAAGAAGGCAACCGCCTGACCATTACTGACAACGGGCGCGGCATACCGGTTGACGAGCATCCCAAGTATCCCGGCAAGTCGGCGCTGGAAGTGATCCTCACCACGCTCCACTCGGGCGGCAAGTTTTCCGGCAAGGCTTATGCCACTTCAGGCGGCCTTCACGGCGTCGGCGTCTCGGTGGTCAACGCGCTGTCCACGCTGACCCGGATCGAGGTGGCACGCAGCAAGGAGCTGTTCGCACAGGAGTTTTCGCGCGGGGCCCCGCTCGGCCCGCTCCAGCGCCTCGGCGGCACGCCCAACCGGCGCGGGACCAGCGTGACATTCGTCCCCGATCCCGAAATTTTCGGCGCCGAGGCGAAGTTCAAACCGGCGCGGCTGTTCCGCCTGGCCCGCTCGAAAGCCTACCTGTTCGCAGGCGTCGAGATCCGCTGGAAATGCGCCGCCAGCCTCGCCAGCGAGGATGTTCCGGCAGAGGCCGTGTTCCAGTTCCCCGGCGGCCTGGCCGATCACCTCAAGGAACAGGTCGGCGCGCGCGAATGCGTCACCAGCCAGTTCTTCTCCGGCAGTCAGGACTTTCCGGGGGATGAGCAGGGCCGCGTCGAATGGGCCATCGCCTGGCCGCTGTGGTCGGACGGTTCGTTTTCCTGGTACTGCAACACCATCCCCACGCCCGATGGCGGCACCCACGAAGCCGGCCTGCGCGCCGCGCTGACCAAGGGCATCCGTGCTTTCGGCGAACTGGTTGGCCAGAAGAAGGCCAAGGACATCACGCCCGAGGACATCGTCACCGGCAGCGAGGTGATGCTGTCGGTCTTCATCCGCGATCCCCAGTTCCAGAGCCAGACCAAGGACCGCCTGACCAGCCCGGAAGCCGCGCGCATGGTCGAGAATGCGGTGCGCGATCACTTCGACCATTTCCTCACCGACAACATGGAGCGCGGCAAGGCCCTGCTCGGCGCGGTGATGGAGCGGATGGACGATCGCCTGCGCCGCAAGGCAGAGCGCGAGGTCAAGCGCAAGACCGCGACCAACGCCCGCAAGCTGCGCCTGCCCGGCAAGCTGACCGACTGCACCGGCGAAGGCGGCGGCGAAACCGAACTGTTCATCGTCGAGGGCGATTCGGCGGGCGGCAGCGCCAAGCAGGCCCGCGACCGCAAGACCCAGGCGATCCTGCCGATCCGCGGCAAGATCCTCAACGTCGCCAGCGCCACGGCTGACAAGATCCGCGCCAACAGCGAGATTGCCGACCTCACTCTCGCGCTCGGCTGCGGCACCCGCAAGGACTGCAACGCCGACAATCTGCGCTATGACCGGGTCGTGATCATGACCGACGCCGATGTCGACGGCGCGCACATTGCCACCCTGCTGATGACCTTCTTCTTCCAGGAAATGCCCGACATCGTCCGGCGCGGCCATATCTACCTCGCCCAGCCGCCGCTCTACCGCCTGACCGCCGGCAAGGAGAGCGTCTATGCCCGCGACGATGCCCACCGCGCCGAGCTTGAGGCGGGCCGCTTCAAGGGCAGGAAGGTGGAAGTCGCGCGCTTCAAGGGCCTGGGCGAAATGAACCCGCAGCAGCTGCGTGAAACCACCATGGACCCCGCGAAACGCAGCCTGCTGCGCATCACCCTGCCCCCCGAGTACGAGGGCCGCGCGGCGGTGAAGGAACTGGTCGACAAACTGATGGGCCGCGACCCCGCCCAGCGCTTCATGTTCATCCAGAACCGCGCAGGCGAGCTTGATCCGGAAATGATCGACGCGTGAGCCGGAATGCTCCGCCAATTTCGGCTTGCCACTGCCGGGGAGCCGACTTAACGCTTAACCGAACGGTTAAATGGACGGGGAGTTCCCATGCGCTTCGAAGGCACCAGCAACTACGTCGCCACTGACGATCTCAAGGTGGCGGTCAACGCAGCGGTGCTGCTGCGCCGCCCGCTGCTGGTCAAGGGCGAACCGGGCACCGGCAAGACCGTGCTGGCCCACGAAATCGCCAAGGCGGTGAACGCCCCGCTGATCGAATGGAACGTCAAGTCGACCACCAAGGCGCAGCAGGGTCTGTACGAATACGACGCGGTCGCCCGCCTGCGCGATGGCCAGCTGGGCGACGAGCGGGTCCATGACATCGCCAACTACATCAAGAAGGGCAAGCTGTGGGAGGCCTTCACTTCCCCCCAGCTGCCGGTGCTGCTGATCGACGAGATCGACAAGGCCGACATCGAGTTCCCGAACGACCTGCTCCAGGAACTCGACCGGATGAGCTTCGACGTCTACGAAACGCGCGAACGGATCGCGGCCAAGGAACGCCCGATCGTCGTCATCACCTCGAACAATGAAAAGGAACTGCCCGACGCCTTCCTGCGCCGCTGCTTCTTCCACTACATCAAGTTCCCCGATCGCGACACGATGCAGTCGATCATCGACGTGCACTTCCCCGGCATCCAGAAGACCCTGGTTTCCAAGGCGATGGACGTGTTCTACGAAGTGCGCGAAGTGCCCGGCCTCAAGAAGAAGCCGAGCACCAGCGAACTGCTCGACTGGCTGAAGCTGCTGCTGAACGAGGACATGCCGCTCGACGTTCTGCAGAACAAGGATCCGACCAAGGCGATCCCGCCGCTCCACGGCGCGCTGCTCAAGAACGAGCAGGACGTGATGCTGTTCGAACGCCTCGCCTTCATGGCGCGCCGCCAGAACTGATCGCGCGCGGCTGACCAAGGGAACGGACGCCCATGTTTTTCAACTTCGTCGACGAACTGCGCGCCGCCGGGATCAAGGCCAGCTTCAAGGAGCACCTGGTGCTGCTCGAGGCGCTCGACAAGGACGTGATCGAGCAGACGCCCGAACAGTTCTATTACCTCTCGCGCGCGGTCTTCGTGAAGGACGAGGGCCTGCTCGACCGGTTCGACCAGGTGTTCAACAAGGTCTTCAAGGGGATCCTGACCAATTACGGCCAGAACCCGGTCGACATTCCCGAGGACTGGCTGAAGGCCGTTGCCGAGAAGTTCCTGACGCCCGAGGAGATGGAAGCGATCAAGTCGCTGGGTTCCTGGGACGAGATCATGGAGACGCTGAAGAAGCGTCTGGAGGAACAGCAGAAGCGCCACGAAGGCGGGAACAAGTGGATCGGCACCGGGGGCACATCGCCCTACGGCAACGATGGCTACAACCCCGAAGGCGTGCGGATCGGCGGCGAATCGAAGCACAAGCGCGCGCTGAAAGTGTGGGAAAAGCGCGAGTTCCAGAACTTGGACAACACGCGCGAGCTGGGCACCCGCAACATCAAGATCGCGCTGCGCCGCCTGCGCCGCTTCGCCCGTGAAGGATCGCCGGACGAGCTGGACCTTGAAGGCACGATCGAGGGCACGGCGCGGCAGGGCTGGCTCGACATCCGGATGCGGCCTGAGCGGCACAATGCGGTAAAGCTGCTGCTGTTTCTCGACGTGGGCGGATCGATGGACCCGTTCATCAAGCTGGTCGAGGAACTGTTCAGCGCGGCTACCAGCGAGTTCAAGAACCTTGAATTCTTCTACTTCCACAACTGCCTCTACGAAGGCGTGTGGAAGGACAACAAACGGCGCTGGTCGGAACGGACCACCACCTGGGACATCCTCCACAAGTACGGCCACGACTACAAGGTGGTGTTCGTGGGCGATGCGGCGATGAGCCCTTACGAGATCACCCATCCGGGCGGCTCGGTGGAGCACTTCAACGAGGAGGCCGGATCGACCTGGCTCAGCCGCGTGGCCCACGTCTATCCCGCGACGGTCTGGATCAATCCGGTGCCGGAAAAGCAGTGGTCCTATTCGCAGTCGACCAAGATGATCAGGGAACTGGTCGGCGGATCGATGTATCCGCTGACCCTTCAGGGCCTTGACGACGCGATGCGCGAGCTGACCCGCAAGAAGCATTGAGGCAGGCCAACATTTCCTTGGTTTGACGGGGGGCGGCACTGCCCCCACATAACGAGGCATGACCAGCACCCGCCTGCCCGCCCTGTTCATCGGCCACGGTTCGCCGATGACCGTCATTTCCGATGTGCCAGAGCGCCGCACGTGGCAGGCGCTGGGCCCCGCCCTGCCCCGCCCGCGCGCGATCCTGGTGGTTTCGGCGCACTGGCAGACGCAAGGGCGCACTCATGTAACGGCGGGGCATGCGCCGCGCACGATCCACGATTTCCGGGGTTTTCCGGACGAATTGTTCGCCATGCAGTACCCCGCCCCGGGCTCGCCCGAACTGGTGGCGCGCGTCACGGAGCTGCTCGGCCCTGACCGGGTGCAGGCGGACGAGAGCTGGGGCTTCGACCACGGCGCCTGGGGCGTGATCCAGCCGATGTTCCCCGCTGCCGACATTCCGATGGTGGCAATGAGCCTTGACCGCAGTCTTTCGCCCGATGCCCACGTCGACATCGGCCGCAGGCTGGCGCCGCTGCGCGATGAGGGCGTCCTGCTGGTGGCAAGCGGGAACGTCATCCACAACCTCGCCATGTGGCGGCAGTCCGCGGGCACCCAGCCCGACTGGGCGCTGGAATTCCGCGAGCGGATCACCAATGCCATTGTCGCGAACGACGTGGCCGCGCTCACCCGTTTCTCGGGCGATGACCAGGCTGCGGCTCTGGCGATCAACAGCGCCGAACACTACCTGCCGCTGCTCTACACGCTGGGCGCGCGGCTGCCGGGGGACGAGGTGGGCGTGTTCAACGATACGCTGGACGGCGCGCTGTCGATGACCAGCTACCTGATCGGCGAAACGGCGTTGTTGACGGACCTTTCCTGACACTGGCGGCCCGGCGGCAGCGCGGCTAGAGCGGCAGGCGAATGGACCGCCAGCTCATCATCATCTGCCTGCTGACCATGGCAATCAACCTGATCGGCACGCTGGCCTACGCCGCGCGGATCGCCGGGGTGCGCACCCGGCGCATCGCGATGAGCTTTGCCCTGTTCAACATTCTGGTCCTGGTCAGCCGCACATCGAACAGCTTTCTGGGGCCGTTCCTCGCCAAGCGGATCGAGAGCCGCATTTCCGGCGGCGGGGGCGATGCGCTGCTGGGGGATTTCCAGCTGGTGCTGGGCTCGGCCTCGCTGGCCGTGCTTATCGGCATCCTGCTGGTGCCGACCGGACAGCGCCTGTTCGCCAGCGCGATCGGCCATTTCCAGGAACACCGCTCGACCCTGCGCATGGTGCTGCACAGCGCCTCGCCCGAGGGGCTGCGCAGCGTGCGCGATGCGCTGACCCCGCCGCACGTGTCGCAGCTGCGCCAGCTGTCAAAGCCGCGCGGCGTGGGCTGGGGTGTGCTGCTGGCCAATTGCCTGGCCCAGGCGCTGATCACGGTGGGCGTGCTGGCCTCGCTCTACGCGGGCTATCTCAACCCTGAATTCCGGGTCACGGCCAGCCAGCTTTCGGCGGTGATCAACGGGTTCGCCACGATCCTGCTGTTCGCCCTGATCGATCCGCAGCTGTCGGTGATGACCGACGACGTGATCGAGGGCCGGGTCAGCGAGCCACTGTTCCGCCGCACCATCGTCTGGATCAGTTTCAGCCGCCTGGCCGGCACGCTGCTGGCGCAGGCGGTATTCCTGCCCTCCGCGCACCTGATCGCCTGGATCGCCAACTACGTCTGACGATCAAGCTCTGCGTGCAGGCGACTGCGCAGCATCCAGAACAGCACGGCAGGCGCGAAGCCCAGCAGCGCCGCGCCATAGAGCACGTAGCGCACCGATTCGCCGCCGACCGCGGGCTTGATCAGGTCCGACAGCATCCCGAAGAACAGCGGCCCCAGCCCCAGCCCGATCAGGTTCTGGCAGAACAGCAGCACGGCGCTCGCCATCGCCCGGTGGCGCAGGGCCACCAGCCCCTGGGTCGAGGCGAAGACCGGCCCGTAATAGAGCGAATTCAGCACTGTCGGCACCATCAGCAGCAGCAGGCCCAGCCGCCAGTCGGTCATGAAATAGGCGCTCATCGCGATGGGGACGGCCAGCGCCATGCCGATCGCGGGCGCGGTGACGACATGGCGGCGGTCGTGCTTGCCGAAGCGGTCTGCCAGCCAGCCGCCCAGGAACGTGCCCAGCATCCCCGCCAGCCCGCTCCACAGGCCGAACCAGAAGCCGACCTCGCCGGGGCTCATCCCGTGGGTGCGCTGGAAGAAGATCGTGGTCCAGGTGGTCTTGCCATAGGACAGGAACGAACAGGCCGAAGCCGCCGCCAGCAGGATCAGGAATGTGCGCGAGGCCAGCAGGTGGCGCACCGCCTGCATCATCGATTCGCCCGCCGCCGCCTCGCTTGCCGCGCCGGACTTGCGGCCGCTGTCCCCGATCAGCGCAACGACCAGCAGCGCCAGCAGCACGCCCGGCGCGCCGACGAACAGGAAGGCCTTGCGCCAGCCGATCTCATCCGCAAGGTAGCCGCCGATCATCATCCCCAGCAGCGAGCCGAGCGGAATGCCCAGCGCATAGAACGCCATGGCGCTGGCGCGGCGCTCCGCCGGAACCCGGTCCGCGATCAGTGAATGCGCCGCCGGCGTGCAGCCCGCCTCGCCAATCCCCACGCCGACGCGTGCCAGCAGCAATTGCAGAAAATTCTGGGCCAGTCCGCACAGGGCCGTCATGGCCGACCAGATCGCCAGGGCGACAGCGATCAGCCGGCCCCGGTTGGTCGAGGGCCGGTCCGCATGGCGGGCGATCGGCAGGCCCAGCACGGTGTAGAACAGCGCGAAGGCGAGGCCGGTCATCAGCCCGATCTGGGTGTCGGACAGGTCAAGATCGCGCCGGATCGGCTCGGCCAGGATATTGACGATCTGCCGGTCGAGGAAGTTGAAGACATAGACGACCAGCAGCATCCACAGCATCACGCGGGTCGATTGGCGCGCCTTGGGCAGCAGTCCGGTTACCATCAGCAGCCCCTCAATAAATCAGCAGCGGGCGGATGCGTTCGCGCCAGGCCGCCTCGTCGGCCGAGGCCAGGGCATCGAGGTCGCCCGGCTGCGCTCCGGCATCGTCGACCCATTCGCGCAAGGCCGGTCCGCCATTGATCACGTCGATCGCCAGCCGCTCGAACTCGTACTCATAGGGGAAATCGCGCCACAGCGGATAGTCCGGGCAGAGCCCGCGGATCGCCTTGAAGGCCAGCGCCTGCAGGCGCCACGGGCGGAACGCGGCGTGTTCGTAGAACGTGCCCTCGGCATGAATCATCAGTCCGGCGCACAGGCTCTGCGCGTGCTTGTGAAAGGTCGGCTCGAAGAAGCATTCGCGGATGGCGCAGCCCGCCAGCCATTCGGGCGCCAGACGCCGCATTTCGCCGTGGACCGCGCGCGCATCCACGTCGGGCGCACCGAACAGCACTTCGAGCGGGCGGGTCGTCCCCCGCCCCTCGGACAGGGTGGCGCCCTCCAGCATCACGGTTCCGGCATAGGCGCGGGCCATGTTGAGATTGGCGGCATTGGGGCTGGGGTTGATCCAGATGCGGCTTTCCGGCCAGCCGAAGCCGGGGCCGCTTTCCGGCGCCCAGCCTTCCATCGCGATCACGCGGTAATCGACGTCGAGCCCGAAGTGCTCGATGAACCAGTGCCCCATTTCACCCAAGGTGAGGCCGTGGCGCATTGGCATCGGCCCGGCGCCTACGAAGCTTTCCTGCCCCGGCAGGAGCGTTGTGCCTTCCACCGGCCGTCCGGCGGGATTGGGCCGGTCAAGCACCCACACTGCCTTGCCCGTGCCCGATGCAGCCTCAAGCAAATAGAGCAGCGTGGTGACGAAGGTGTAGATCCGGCAGCCCAGGTCCTGCAGGTCGAACAGGAACACGTCCGCTGTGCTCATCATCTGCCCGCTGGGGCGGCGCACTTCACCGTAGAGGCTGAACACGGGGATGTTGTGGAGCGGATCGAGCTCGTCCGCCGTCTCGACCATGTTGTCCTGCTTGTCGCCCTTCAGCCCGTGCTGCGGGCCAAAGGCGGACGTGACGTTCACGCCCGCCGCGATCAGCGCGTCGAGCGAATGGACGAGGCCGTCCGTAACGCTGGCCGGATGGGCGACCAGCGCCACACGCCTGCCTTCCAGTGGCTTCCTCAACTGCGAGTCCGCCAGCAGGCGATCTATCCCGAACTTCATGCGGACAATGCTTAAGGCACGGCCAGCGTGAAGCAAGCCGGGTTGTGGAAATCCGGCTTCTCGCCGCCGTGGCGTTCGGCCCAATAGGACAGGCGCTTGCCCTGCTCCTCGATCACCGCGCTCAGCGAGGCGAACTGCACGCCCGCGAATTCGCTTTCGGGCAGGAACACGGTCAGCGTCGAGACGGACAGGCCCTGATCGGTCTCGATCCTTGGCGCGCGCGAAGGCTCATAGGCGGTCATCCCCGTGCGATAGCCGTGAAAATCATAGGCCGCCCACTGGCCCGAGGGGGAGAAGTTGAATTCGCGGTAGCGCCCGTCCGGAAGCGCCAGGAACAATTCGGCGCAGGTCGCCTGCCACAGCCCGTCCGCGCGGCCAGCTTCGGCGCGGGGCGGCAGGACGAGCGACTCGCAACCGTCAAGCCGGAAGCGCAGCATCATCTCCTGCCCGCGCACCCTGCCCCACCGCACCGCGATTTTCTGCACCTTCGCCGGGGCAAAAGCGGGGTGCGGGATCAGTCTGTCCGTTTTCAAGTCTCGCTCCGCATGCTAGGCGCGCGCCCGAAACCGGAAAAGCACGCATGACCTATACTTCTTCCCTGCTCCGCCTGCTCGACGAGCGTGGCTATCTTCACCAGCTGACCGATGCCGAGGGACTCGACGCCCTGGCGGCGAAGCAGGTCGTGCCCGGCTATATCGGCTTCGATGCGACCGCGCCATCGCTGCACGTCGGCAGCCTGGTGCAGATCATGCTGCTGCGCCGCCTCCAGCAGACCGGGCACAAGCCTGTGGTCGTCATGGGCGGCGGCACCACGCGGATCGGCGATCCCACCGGGCGCGACGAGAGCCGCAAGATGCTGAGCGACGAGGCGATCGAGGCCAACATCGCCTCGATCCGCACGATCTTCGAACGCTTCCTGACATTTGGCGACGGCCCGACCGACGCAGTGATGGTCAACAACCATGACTGGCTGGGCAAGCTCGGCTACATTGAACTGCTCCAGCAGGTCGGCACGCATTTCACGATCAACCGGATGCTCAGCTTCGATTCGGTCAAGCTGCGGCTTGAGCGCGAACAGCCGATGACCTTCCTCGAATTCAACTACATGATCCTGCAGGGTTACGACTTCCGCCATCTGGCGCGCGCGATGGGCGTGCGGCTGCAGATGGGCGGCAGCGACCAGTGGGGCAATATCGTCAATGGGATCGAGCTGACCCGGCGGATGGACGGCCAGGAAGTCTACGGCGTCACCACCCCGCTGCTGACCACGGCGGACGGGGCGAAGATGGGCAAGACCGCCGCCGGCGCCGTCTGGCTCAACGACGATGCCCTGCCGGCCTACGATTTCTGGCAATACTGGCGCAATGCGGACGACCGCGACGTGGGCAAGTTCCTGCGCCTGTTCACCGACCTGCCGCTGGACGAGATCGCCCGGCTCGAAGCGCTGCAGGGAAGCGAGATCAATACGGCCAAGATCGTCCTCGCCAATGAAGTCACGCGCCTGTGCCGGGGCGATGAAGCCGCTCGCGCCGCCGAGGCGACCGCTTCGGCAACGTTTGCTGGCGGCGGCGTCGGCCAGGACTTGCCCGAGTTCGACCTGCCGGCCGAAGGGATCGGTCTGGTCGAGGCGCTGGTCGGGATCGGCTTTGCCGCCAGCCGGGGCGAGGCCAAGCGGCTGATCGCGGGCGGCGGAGCGCGGATCGACGGCGAGGGAATCGCCGACGAAGGCTTCCACATCCCCGGCGGTGTCGAGGTCCGGATCTCTGCCGGCAAGAAGAAGCACGGGGTATTGCGGCCAGTTTCCGCCGGATAACCTGCAATTTTCTGCCAGTTTACCCTTTCTTCGGCATTCAGGCCCATCTTGGCCGCCCTGATGTTCAAGATTGGAGGCGAGACCGGACCATGGGTTCTGGCGCTCAACTGACCGTAACCGACCTGCGCCGTGCCGCGCGCCATCCCGTCGATCACAAGGTCATCGGGGAGCATCGACGGCTGGGCGATGTGCACCTGCACATCGCCAATCTTTCGGCGCACGGCTTCATGGTCAGTGGCGAGGTCGACATGTCGCGCGGCGAGCGCGTGATCATTCGCCTGCCGATCGTTGGCCGGATCGAGGCCCACCTGATCTGGTCGACCGAGGAACGCGCCGGATTCCAGTTCGAACGGATCATCCGGCTCGACGATTTCATCCAGCTCATCGATACACTCCAGCCCAACCCGCGCCTGCGCCGGCAGCGCTAAAGCGGCGGTTTCCTCCGCAAAAGCAGGCGTAATCTTGGCAAGCGCGCGGGGCGCTGCCATGGCTGCGCGGTGAGCATTCCCACCCATCCCCTTCAAGTTCGCGACTATCGCCTGATCTGGCTGACGCGGTTCTTCTCCGTCAGCGCGACGAACGCGATGGTGGTCGTCATCGGCGCGCAGGTCTACCAGAGCGCACGGGTCGACTATGGCATGGACAAGGCGGAAGCCGCCTTCCTGCTCGGCCTGCTCGGCCTGGTCCAGTTCATTCCCTTCATGCTGCTCACCCCCGTCGCGGGGTTGGTGGCGGACCGGATGGACCGGCGCTATGTCGCCGCAGTTGCCTCTGGCATCGACCTTGCCATCGCGCTGGTGCTGGGCGCGGCCAATGCGATGGACGCGCTCTCGCTTCCGCTGCTGTTCGGCATGGCGGCGGTCTACGGCGCGGCGCGGGTGTTCATCGGCCCTGCGGTCAGCGCGATCACGCCCAATGTCGTGCCTTCCCAATTGCTGCCCAAGGCAATCGCGACCAGTTCGATCGCCTGGCAGGCGGGCGCCGTGATCGGCCCGGCGCTGGGCGGCTTCATGCTGGCCCACGACAAGGCCCTGCCCTATTGGTATTCCGCCGTCGTGCTGCTGCTGGCAATCGGCGCGGTCCTGGCTATCGCCCACCGCGCGCCGCCCGCCGCGGCCAAGGAACCGCCGCTCAAGCTGATCGCCGAAGGGGCGAAGTTCGTCTGGCACGATCGCTTCCTGCTCGGCTGCGTGTCGCTCGATCTGTTCGCCGTGCTGCTCGGCGGGGCGACCGCCATGTTGCCGGCCTTCGCTTACGATGTCCTGCCGGCGGGCAGTTTCGGCCTCTCGCCAGAGGAGATGCTGGGCATGATGCGCGGTGCGCCGGCGCTGGGCGCGGCGCTGGTCGCATTCTACCTGGGGTTCCGGCCCATCGCCCACAATGTCGGGGCGAAGATGCTCTGGGCGGTGGCGGTCTATGGCCTTGCCACGCTGGTCTTCGGTCTTTCGACCAGCTTCCTGCTCTCGCTCGGCTCGCTGGCCGTGCTGGGCGCGGCGGACGGGATTTCGGTGTTCGTGCGCAATACCCTGATCCAGCTTAACACGCCCGATGACAAGCGCGGCCGCGTTTCCTCGATCTCGGGCCTCGCCATCTCCGCCTCGAACGAACTGGGCGAGATGCAGTCCGGCCTGGCTGCCGCCTTGCTGGGGCCAGTCGCGGCGGTTGCGATTGGCGGCGCGGGAGCTATCGTGGTGACCGTAATCTGGACCGTCCTGTTTCCCGAGCTCAAACGCGCGAAGACCTTCGCCCCGCAATATCGCAACAAGGAACTAGTCCCATGAAGGCTGCCAGCATCCTCGCCACCATCGGCAACACCCCGCACATCCGCTTGTCCCGCCTGTTCCCCGATCATGAGGTCTGGGTGAAGTCCGAGCGCGGCAATCCCGGCGGTTCGATCAAGGACCGGATCGGCCTTGCCATGATCGAGGCGGCAGAGCGTGACGGCAGCCTCAAGCCGGGCGGCACTATCGTCGAGCCGACCAGCGGCAACACCGGGATTGGCCTCGCCATGGTCGCGGCGGTCAAGGGCTACAAGCTGGTGCTGGTCATGCCCGAATCGATGTCGATCGAGCGCCGCCGCCTGATGCTGGCCTATGGCGCGACCTTCGACCTGACCCCGCGCGAAAAGGGCATGAAGGGCGCGATCGAGCGCGCGCATGAACTGGTCGCCTCCACGCCTGGCGCCTGGATGCCCCAGCAGTTCGAGAACCCGGCCAACGTCGACGTCCACGTGCGCACCACCGCGCAGGAAATCCTGAACGACTTCGCTGACAGCCCGATCGACGCGCTGATCACCGGCGTCGGCACCGGCGGCCACCTGACCGGCTGCGCCGAAGCGCTCAAGGTGAAGTGGCCGGCGATGAAGGTCTTCGCGGTCGAGCCGACGCTTTCGCCGGTGATTTCCGGCGGCCAGCCCGCCCCGCACCCGATCCAGGGCATCGGCGCGGGCTTTATCCCGGCGAACCTCCACACTCAGGCAATTGACGGAGCGATCCAGGTCGATCCGGCGGATGCCAAGGAGATGGCGCGGCTGTGCGCCACCAAAGAAGGGATGCTGGTCGGGATCAGTTCGGGTGCAACGCTCGCGGCGATCAGGCAGAAGCTGGCCGACCTGCCCGCCGGCAGCCGGGTGCTGGGCTTCAACTACGACACCGGCGAGCGTTACCTGTCGGTGCCGGATTTTCTGCCCGAATGAGCGCGCTTGAACGCGTCGACTATTCCGACCGGGGCACCGCGCTGACCGGGTGGCTGGCCCGCCCGGTCGGCACAACGCGCGCGGCGGTGCTGGTGTTCCCGACCATTGCCAATGTCCTCCCCGCCATCGAGCGGCGCGCGGCGATGCTGGCGGATCAGGGTTACGTGGCGCTGATCGCGGATTTCTATGGCGAGCCGGTCGAGAGTTTCGAGGCTTCACGACCGCTGGCGGAGGCGCTGCGCGGTGACGTGGATCATTACCGGGCGCGGCTGCTGGCCGGATTGGAAGCCCTGCGCGGCCATCCTGCGGCGGCGGGTCTGCCGATTGCCGCCATCGGTTACTGCATGGGCGGTCAGGCGGTGCTGGAACTGGCGCGAGTCGGTGCTCCCCTTGCCGCCGTGGTCAGCTATCACGGCCTGCTCACCACCGACCGGCGCGCAGAGCAGCCCTTCGGCGGACGTGTGCTCGTCTGCCACGGCGATGCCGATCCGATGGCGCCGCGCGATCAGGTGCTGGCCTTCTGGGAGGAAATGGACGCGGTGGGCAACCGCTGGCACTTCCACTCCTACAGCGGAGTGAAGCACGGCTTCACCGATCCGGCCAGCGATGCACGCGGTCTTCCGGCGGTGGCCTATGATGCCAGCGCCGACCGCCAGAGCTGGGCGGCGACGATGGCGCTGTTTGACGAGGTGTTCCCGGCTGAATGACCAACGCCGCGAGCAACGTGTTGGCTTTCATCAGGGCGGTTTTGACAGGAAGCTTCGCTGCCGCTGCCCCGGGCTTGCTGGCAACAGTACCTCTTGGGGTGGTCTTGCTGTTCGACCTCGATGATCCAATGGGTGGCTTGCGGGCCTTTCCGATCATGTTCGCGCCGCTGATTATCGCATTCCCCTGCGTTCTGGCAGGCAGCTTCCTTGTCGGGATCCCCGCAACGCTTGTGCTTGGCGCCATGGGCAAGGAGCTTGGACAATATTACGTAGCCTTGGGAACCTTGTTCGGCGCCCTGCCGTTCGTGGTCATCGCCATCCTGTTTGCCGAAGATGCCCCGGGCACTGTCGCGGCGCTCAGCGCACTCGGCGCGCTGGGCGGGGGCGTTACCGGGTGGGTCTGGGGCCGCCACCGTGATCGTCTGCGCGAAACCGGACCTCACGCATAGCGGCCCTGACAACCGTCACGCCGTGGCAAAGGCTTCCACCGGCAGGGACATCACCGCATCGCTGCCCGCCTCGATCTTGCGGCGCAGCGCGCCGGCATCGGGGGTGAAGCGTTCGCCGTAATAGCGCGCGGTGGTGAGCTTGGTTTCATAGAACGCCTTGTCCTCCGCGCCCGCCGCCAGCGCAGCCGAAGCAGTGGCGCCCATCTTTAGCCACATCAGGCCCAGCGCGACGATCCCCATGATATGCATGTAATGGTGCGCGCCCGCGCCGACATTGTTGGGATTGGTCATGCCATTGGCCATGAACCACATGGTCGCCGCCTTCAGTTCGCCATTGGCCTTCTCGACCCGCTCGGCGAGGCTCGCCAGCGCGGGATCGGCCTTGGCCTCCGTGCAGGCCTTGTCGACCTCGGCAAAGAAGGCCTGGACCGCGCGGCCGCCATTCAGCGCCAGCTTGCGCCCCACCAGGTCCATCGCCTGCACGCCGTTCGCGCCTTCGTAGATCTGGGCGATGCGCGCGTCGCGGACGAACTGGCTCATCCCCCATTCCTCGATGTAGCCGTGGCCGCCGAACACCTGCTGCATGTTGACGCAGGTGTCGAAGCCCTTGTCCGTGCCATAACCCTTGAGCACGGGAGTGAGCAGGCTGATCATGTCGTCCGCCAGCAGCCGCTCTTCCTCGCTCGGCGCCTTGTGGCTGAGGTCGACCAGCAGGCCGCCCCACAGGTAGAAGGCGCGCATACCCTCGGTGAAGGCCTTGGCGTCCATTAGCATGCGCCGCACGTCGGGGTGGACAAACAGCATGTCGGCCTTTTCGTTCGGCTCCTGCGCCCCGGTCAGGGCACGGCCCTGGCGGCGCTCCTGCGCATATTTGACCGCGTTCTGATAGGCGACCTCGGCTTGGGCGAGGCCCTGAATGCCAACGCCAAGCCGCGCTGCGTTCATCATGATGAACATCGCGGCGAGGCCCTTGTTCTCCTCGCCGACCATCCAGCCGGTCGCCCCGTCGTAGTTCATCACGCAGGTGGCGTTGCCGTGGATGCCCATCTTGTGTTCCAGCGCCCCGCACGAGACGGCGTTGCGCGCGCCCAGCGAGCCGTCGTCGTTCACGAGCACCTTGGGCACGATGAAGAGCGAAATGCCCTTGCTGCTTTCCGGCGCATCAGGCGTCTTGGCGAGGACCAGGTGGATGATGTTGTCGGTCAGGTCATGTTCGCCCGCCGAAATGAAGATCTTGGTGCCGGTGATGCTGTAGCTGCCGTCCGCCTGCGGCACGGCGCGGGTGCGGATCAGACCCAGGTCCGTGCCGCAATGCGGCTCGGTCAGGTTCATGGTGCCCAGCCATTCGTTGCTGACCATCTTCGGCAGGTACTTCTGCTGCAATTCCGGCGAGGCCTTGGCGAGAATCGCCGAGATCGCCCCGTGGGTCAGGCCCGGATACATCCCGAAGGCGTGGTTGGCGGTGGCGACGAATTCCTCGACCACGAAGCCCAGCACGTGCGGCATGCCCTGCCCGCCGAACTCGGCGGGCGAGGACAGCGTGCCCCAGCCCGATTCGCGGTAGAGGTCGAAGGCCTGCTTGAAGCCGGTCGGCGTGGTGACGGAACCGTCCGCGTTGCGCTTGCAGCCTTCCTTGTCGCCCACCGGGTTAAGCGGGGCGAGCACTTCGGCGGCGAACTTGCCGCATTCCTCAACCACGGTATCGACCATGTCGGCGCTGGCGTTCTCGAAAGTCGGAAGTGCCGCGTAGGATTCAATCTTCAGCACTTCGTTCAGCACGAAGCGGGTGTCGCGGGTCGGCGCTTTGTAGACGGGCATGGGAAGATCCTTAGAGGTTCGGCGATCAGGCGCGCGTGGCGGCCGGATCGAGATTTTCGATCATCTTGATGAAGTCGGTCAGTTCGGTAATCGCGGCATCGATATCGTCGCGCTGGGCAGTCAGCCGGGCCGCCTTTTCGCGGCAGCGCGCGATAGTCACCCGGCGCTGCTCGGCGCGGCCGTCGCCAAGGTCGTAGAGATCGATCATCTCCTTGATCTCGGTCAGGCTGAACCCGACGTTCTTGGCCCGCATGATCCAGGCCAGCCGCGCCCGGTCGCGCTTGGAATAGACGCGCGCCAGCCCGATCCGCGTGGGCGAGATCAGGCCTTCATCCTCGTAGAACCGCAGGGCACGGGCGGTAACCCCGAACTCCGCGGTCAGGTCGGAGATGGTGTAGGTATCACGCTGCAAGGCGTCCGGGCGATCAAGGTGTGCGCCTTCGTGGGCGGCGGGATTGGCGGCGAGCATTTCCATGCGTCGCCGTATAGCTTCCCTTTACGTAAGCGTCAATCTCTGGCCCTGACGAGCCTGTCGCCGTCCAGGCGCCGGTAGAAGCAGCTGGGCGCGCCGGTGTGGCAGGCCGGTCCTGCCGGCGAAACCCGCATCACGATGGCGTCCTGATCGCAGTCGACGAGAACTTCCTCCACCTTGAGGACGTGGCCGGAGGATTCACCCTTCATCCACAGCCGCCCGCGCGAGCGGGAATGGAAATGGGCCAGCCCCGTCTCGCGGGTCTTCGCCAGGGCCTCGGCATCCATGTGCGCCAGCATCAGCACGGCGCCACTCTGCGCATCCACGGCCACGGCGGTCAGCAGGCCGTGGGAATCGAACTTTGGCTGGAACAGGCTGCCCTGCTCGCGGTCGGCACTTGCATCGCTTGGTGTCATGGCGGCTGCTTGTTGCAGGATAACCACATGTGTCGAGCAAAATCTCGCGTCGGGCTGCTTCCCGCTTTCAATTGAACCGGCTTTCGCGGAAACGCTTCCTCGCGGTCAAAACCGACTGCCAGACCAGCAGCGCAACAAGCGCAATGGCCGGGTTCAGGGAACGATCAAGGCCCGAAAAGGGCAGCCGCATGAGGGATTGGGCGTGGCAACCTAGGGGGGTTGCCATCTGCGCAAGCAGCGCCCCAGAGTTTCGTCACGCGAACGCCCGGACCAGATGGTCCGGGCGTTTCCGTTTGAGCCAGCGCGGACCCGTTGCTGCCCGCCCCTTTCACGCCAGGTCGAGCGCCTCGTCCAGCACCCGCGCAAAGCAGGCGACCACCACCTTTTTCGCACCGGCCCGCTTCAGTACGGACACGCAGGCATGGCTGGTTGCCCCGCTGGTCAGGACATCATCGACCAGCACCAGCTTCGCGCCCCTGATCCCTTCCGCGCGGCGCGGGTTGACCGCTATAGCCCCGCTCAGCGCCCGCGCACGCGCCGCCTTGCCCAGACCTCCCAGCGAGGGGGTCTGCTTGCGGCGCACCAGGCCGTCGACCAGCAGGTCCGCGCCCCGCAGCCGCGCGAGTTCTCCTGCCAGCAGCGCCGCCTGGTTGAAGCCGCGTCGCCACAGCCGCCAGCGGTGCAACGGCACCGGCACCATGATCCAGCCCGCACCGATTTCATCCGGCAGCCGCGCCGCGATCAGCCGCGCCAGCATCGGCGCCATGGCGATCCGGCGGCCATGCTTGAAGGCCAGGACCAGTTTTCGCGATGCCTCGTTATAGAGCGTGCCGGCCGCCACGCCGTCATGCCGGGGTGGGTCGGCCAGACAGGGTGCGCAGTGCGATTGCGCCGCCACACCCTCGGGAAACGGCCGCTGACAGCTGGAACAGCAGGGATCCCCGGGGATCGCAAGATCGCCCCAGCAGGTGCTGCACAGGCCCGTCTGGGCGGCAATCGCCGCGCCGCACAGCGGGCAGCGCGGCGGATAGATCAGATCGGCGACCGGGGCGAGAAGCGGGTGAACCTGCATGCCCGCCGGGTATCGCTTGCGCCGCGCCGCCGCGCAAGGCAGGTGCAGCCGTCATGGCCTCTACCCCACCGCTCATTTTCGAACCCCGCCGCCGCCTTGCCGCCCGGCGGCGTGCACTGGCCCGTCAACACGGTTTCGATGCCGCGCGCTATCTGCTGGATGACATGGTGGAGGACGTTCTCGAACGGCTCGGCTTCCTGCGGCACGCGCCGAAGCGGGCACTGGTGATCGGCGAGCGGACGGGCGCGCTGGCGGCGGCGCTGGCGGCGCAGGGGTGTGAGGTGGAAAGCCGGGAGCCGGCGGAGGGGTTCGATGAAGAACGCCCCTATCCCGCCGCCGGCTATGACCTGATCGCCAGTCTGGGCACGCTCGACACGGTAAACGACCTGCCCGGCGCGCTGATCCATCTGAACCGCGCGCTCGCGCCCGGCGGCCTGGGCCTGGCGAGCCTGATGGGGGCAGGGAGCCTGCCTGCCTTGCGCGCCGCGATGCTGGAAGCCGATGGCGACCGCCCTGCCCCCCGCCTGCATCCGGCGGTTGACGTGCGCGCGGGCGGGCAATTGCTCCAGCGCGCGGGATGGGCCGATCCGGTGGTCGACAGCCGCACGCTCGATGTGCGATTCTCCAGCCTCGACCGACTGGTTTCGGACCTGCGCGACCAGGCGCTGGGCAATGTTCTGGCCCGCCACGGTACGCCACTGACCCGCGCCGCGCGGGAAAGCGCGGCACGGGCCTTTGGCAATGAAACCGTGGAGCGGTTCGAGATCCTGACGCTCAGCGGCTGGCGCCGTTAGGGCTTACTTCCCCAGCGCTGCCTGCGCCGCGGCAAGGCGGGCAATCGGCACGCGGAACGGCGATGCGCTGACGTAGTCCAGCCCGACCTGCTCGCAGAAGGCGATTGAGGCGGGATCGCCGCCATGTTCGCCGCAGATGCCCAGCTTGATGTCGGGGCGGGTCTTGCGGCCACGCTCGGAAGCCATTTCGACCAGCTGGCCGACGCCCTCGATATCCAGGCTGACGAACGGATCGCGCGCGAAGATGCCCTGTTCAACATAGGGAACCAGGAACTTCGCCGCATCGTCGCGGCTGACGCCCAGCGTGGTCTGGGTGAGGTCGTTGGTGCCGAACGAGAAGAATTCGCCCACTTCCGCAATTTCACCCGCCATCAGCGCGGCGCGCGGCAGTTCGATCATCGTGCCGACGTGATACTGCAGCGTGCGGCCCTTCTCGGCGAAGACTTCCTGCGCGGTGCGGTCGATCAGCGTCTTGAGGATTTCAAGCTCGCGCTTCGTCGCGACCAGCGGGACCATCACTTCCGGCACCGGAGCCTCGCCGCCCAGCGCCGCGACGTCACAAGCCGCCTCGAAGATCGCGCGGGCCTGCATCTCGTAGATTTCCGGGAAGGTGATCCCCAGGCGGCAGCCGCGATGGCCCAGCATCGGGTTGAATTCGTGCAGTTCCGCCGCGCGGCGCTTGAGGTGGTCGATGCCGACGCCAATCGTTTCCGACAGCTCGGCAAACTCTTCCTCACCCTGCGGCAGGAATTCGTGGAGCGGCGGATCGAGCAGACGGATCGTCACCGGCAGACCGGCCATGACCTCGAAGATCGCGTGGAAATCGGCGCGCTGTTCGGGCAGCAGCTTGGCCAGCGCGGCGCGGCGGCCGGCGCTGTCATCGGCGAGGATCATCTGCCGCACGGCGGCGATCCGCCCTGCGTCAAAGAACATGTGCTCGGTGCGGCACAGGCCCACGCCCTCGGCCCCGAACTGGCGCGCGGTGCGGCAGTCCTCGGGGGTTTCGGCGTTCGTGCGCACCTTCATGCGGCGGTGCTTGTCGGCCCATTCCATCAGGGTGCCGAAATCGCCGACCAGTTCCGGCTCGATGGTGGGGACCAGCCCGGCCATGACTTCGCCGCTGGCGCCGTCGAGGGTGATGAGATCGCCCTCCTTCAGTTCGCGGTTGCCGATCTTCAGGGTGCGGGCATTCATGTCGATCGACAGCGCGGAGGCGCCCGAAACGCAGGGGCGGCCCATGCCGCGCGCCACCACGGCGGCGTGGCTGGTCATGCCGCCGCGCGCGGTGAGGATGCCCTTGGCCGCGTGCATCCCGTGGATGTCCTCCGGGCTGGTCTCGACGCGGACCAGGATCACCGCTTCGCCGATCGCGGCGCGGCGTTCGGCGGTGTCGGCATCGAGCGCAATCGCGCCAGAAGCGGCGCCCGGTGAGGCAGGCAGGCCCTTGGCCAGCACGTCGCGCGCAGCCTCCGGATCGAGCGTCGGGTGCAGCAACTGGTCGAGCGCCATCGGATCGACCCGGCGGATCGCGGTCGCCTCGTCGATCAGGCCCTCGCCCACCATGTCGATCGCCATGCGCAGCGCGGCCTTGGCGGTGCGCTTGCCGGTGCGGGTCTGGAGCATCCACAGCTTGCCGCGTTCGACGGTAAACTCGATGTCCTGCATCTCGCGGTAGTGCTTTTCTAGCAGGTCGAACACCGCCGCCAGCTCAGCGTAGGCCTCGGGCATGGCCTCTTCCATCGACAGCGGCTTGGCGTTTGCCCGTTCGCGCGCGGCCTTGGTCAGATACTGCGGAGTGCGGATGCCGGCGACGACGTCCTCGCCCTGGGCGTTGATCAGCCATTCGCCGTAATAGGCGCGCTCGCCGGTAGCGGGGTCGCGGGTAAAGGCGACGCCGGTGGCGCTGGTATCGCCCATGTTGCCGAACACCATCGCCTGGACGTTGACTGCCGTGCCCCAGTCGCCCGGAATGTCGTTGAGCCGGCGATAGACCTTGGCGCGGTCCGAATCCCAGCTGTCGAACACCGCGCGGATCGCGCCCCACAGCTGTTCGGTGACGTCCTGCGGGAATTCGCGGCCCAGTCCCTTCGCCACGATGGCCTTGTATTCGGCGACCAGCGCGCGCCAGTGTTCCTCACCCATTTCGACGTCGGCGTAGAAGCCGTTGTCTTCCTTGGCGATCTCCAGCGCATCTTCGAACAGATGATGGTCGAGGCCCAGCACCACGTCCGAATACATCTGGATGAAGCGGCGGTAGCTGTCCCAGGCAAAGCGTGCGTCGCCGGACGAGGCGGCAAGGCCCTCTACCGTCACGTCGTTGAGGCCCAGGTTCAGCACCGTGTCCATCATGCCCGGCATCGAGACACGGGCGCCCGAGCGGACCGAGACCAGCAGCGGGTTGGCCGGATCGCCGAAATTCTTGCCGACCGCGCGCTCGATATGAGTCAACGCAGTGGCGACTTCGGCGCGCAGGCTGGCGGAAAAGTCGCCTCCTTCGGCCAGATAGCGCACGCATTCTTCCGTGGTGATCGTGAAGCCCGGAGGCACCGGCAGGCCGATCCCCGCCATCTCTGCCAGGTTCGCGCCCTTGCCGCCGACAACCGTCTTGTCGCGGCTGCGCGGATCCTCGCTGGAAGCACCACCACCGAAAGTGAATACGTATGCAGTCATGGGTAGAATCATCCCTAAAGGCCGAGTCGATGCCGATGCCGCCCCGGTCGGGGCGGCCTCTAGCCTTCGATCCGCGAGAAGTCAGCCACTTTGTGCACCGCAGCACGCAAGCGCGCAAGCAGACCCAGCCGCGCCGCCCGCTTGACCGGGTCGGCATCGTTCACTGTGACCGTTTCGAAGAACGCGTCCACCGCGCCGCGCAGCGTGGCAAGCGCCGCCATCGCAGCGGTGAAGTCCTCCGCCTCGATCGCAGTGACAGCGCGCGGTTCGGCCGCATCGAGCGCGGCGACCAGCGCGGCCTCGGCGGGTTCCTGGTCCGGGTTGGAAACACCGGCCTCGAACTCTTCCTTCTTGAGGATGTTCGCAGCGCGCTTGTACCCGGCGAGCAGGTTGGC
>ERZ795062.631-NODE-631-length-28891-cov-5.682203_pt1 | contig 28891 bp, 31 predicted proteins | sample MGYA00375146_ERZ795062 | MGnify/ENA primary metagenome ERZ795062 (study PRJEB30191, sample SAMN05720281) | activated sludge metagenome | isolation source: Anaerobic digester | place: USA | collected 2015-07-16 ... | reverse complement strand
CCCTGCTGCCGACCCGGCTGGTGGCCACCGAGGTGCTGGCGCGTATCAGCGATCCGATGTTGTGGGCCTTCGTCCAGCACGCGCAGCGCCGCGACGACGAGTGGGCACAGCCGCTGCTGGACCGGATCATGGCGACCTGCGGGCCGCAGCGACCCGACGTGTGGACCATCGACCTCACGCCGGATGGCGCCCCGGCCCTGACCCACCATTTGGCCGGTGAACTGCGATTGGGCGACTTGCTCAAGGACCCGCAGGACCGCTCCCGGCCGTTGGACGCGGTGCCGCTGCTTGTCCGCCGTGACGGCACCTCGCTGCCCGCTCCCGAAGGTGATCTGGTTCTGCAGCCCGACGATCGGGTGCTGCTCGCCGGACTGGGATACGACCGCCGCAACCTGGACACGACCTTATGCGTGCCGGCCGCGGCCGAGTACGTGCTGCGCGGCCAGCGGGTGGGCGCTTCGTGGATCTGGCGCACGCTGGTCGACCGCTGAGCGTCCAGAACGGTGAAAGGGGGCCAGATGTGACCGGATCCATCGCTTTGTGTTGGGGACCCAAACAAACGTGTGAAAGCGGGTCACATCTGGCCCCTATTCAGACTTCTGTAGGAGGATCGGTCAGGTGCACATCAGCGGCCTGTTCCTCTACCCGATCAAATCCGGCGCTGCGCTGTCCGTGGCCTCCTGGGAGCTCGACGACCGCGGCCTGCGGCATGACCGGGAGTACATGGTCGTGGATGAAGCCGGCGCCTTCCTGACCCAGCGGGAACTACCCAAACTGGCGCTGGTCGAGGCGGAACTGGGCGAGCCACTGGTCGTGCGAACGCCACTGGGCGCGGCCGCAGCCCTCCCGGGCGCGTTCCGCGACATCGAGGTCTGGGGTTACGAAGGGCGTGCTGCGGACTGCGGGGACGAGGTGGCCGAACTGCTGAGCGGGTTCCTGGACCGCTCATGCCGGCTGGTCATGGCCGGCCCTGCACTAGGGCGGCGCAGTGACGACGGCGCTTCCGGCATCGCGTTCGCCGACGGTTACCCGCTGCTGCTGATCGGCGAGGCATCACTGGCCGCCTTGAACGAGCGGCTTGAGCAGCCGCTGCCGATGAACCGGTTCCGGCCCAACGTCGTGGTCGCCGGTTCCGGGCCGTTCGAGGAGGACGAGTGGCTGCACGTGGAGTTGGGAACCGTCGGGGCCGATGTGGTCAAGCCCTGCCTGCGCTGTGCCATCACCCGGGTAGACCAGGCCACCGGCGTCCGGGGCGACGGCGAACCCCTGCGCACGCTGGGTCAGTTCCGGAAGGTCAAGGGCGGCGTGCAGTTCGGCCAGAATCTCGTCCACACAGGCACTGGGACGCTGTCCGTGGGCGACTCTGTCAGCGTGCGAGAACGGCGATCGTGAACGGCTGCGTCTTCCCCGACGGCGTCACGTGTTCGCGCTGCTCGCTCTTCTCCAGTCGCAGGTCGAGCACGTCGGCCAGTTCCTCCGCGGAGTACCGCTGAGCGGGCAGCCCGCTGCACATCTGGGGACCGTCCGGAGCGAACGTGGCAATGACGGCGTGCCCACCGGCCGCCAGCGACTCGTGCAGGTTGTGCCGGTACTTAGTGCGATCGGCCTCCTCGACCAGGAAGTGGAAAACGGCCCGGTCATGCCATAAGGCCACGGGCACGTCTGTGACGTAGTCGCGGACATCGGCGACCACGAGGTCGACAGCTGTGCCAACGCGCCGACGAGTCCGGGCAAGGGCCGCGGTGGAGATGTCCATGGCGGTCAGATTGGTGAACCCGTGCGCCAGCAGCGCGTCCACCATCATCGACGAGCCCGCCCCGATGTCGACGATCGGCGCCTCCGGGACCATGTGCAGATCCACGATCAGATCGGCCCAGACCTGGTGCGCCTCCTGCCACCAACTCACCGTGTTCATGTCCCGCGAGGAATGGATGCCCTCCCAATGCACGGCTTCCGACACGCGATCACCTCCTGCTCAACGACTGCCCGATCCTTGCCGGTCCAGTCATCGTGGGCGCCAACTGATCAACGATCGGGGTGGGCCATCGAGTCGACCACGGCGACGATGGCCAGCACCAGGGCGGCGTTCTGGCCCGGCTGCACCTCGACGCCATAGGTGTCGGCCACCCGCAACCACCGCTTGGACACCTCCGCGACCTTGTCGCCGTTGGCCTCCAGCGTGTATTCGTGATCGACGATGTTGCCCTGCACCTTGATGTCGGAACCGCCCGCCACCTCGACGTGCCAGCGCTCCCGCAGCGGCGAGATCATCGCCTTCTTGACGGTGGCAGCGTTACTGCCGCCGGCGTTCTCGATCTCCATAGTGTCGCGCACCCGCAGCATGCGCTCCTGGATCTTGAAGAGCTCTGTGCCGTTGGCATCCTCGAAGATCATCGTGTCGCGCACCCGCACCGCCTTGCCGTTGACCTTGAAGCAGCGGTTGCCGTGGTTGTCCTCGATCCAGAAGTCGTCACCGATGCTGAGCAGCTTCTGTCGCATCTGGTAGACGGTGATGCCCTGGTTCTCAGCGCGCCGTTCTTGCATCCGATCTCGCAGTCCCATGATCGAATTCTGCCCCCTGCAGGCGTTCGGCGTCTGCCCCTTGGCCACGGAAGTACCCTTTCCGAATGGCGCAACCTCGAGTCAGGGCCGCCGGTGGCCTGCCCGCCATTCGCTACGTGCTCGGCAAGGCCTGGGGAACTGGTGAGTTCACGCAAACGTTGCAGCGTCTGCGCAGCAAGAACACGTGCAAGACCTGCGCCCTGGGCATGGGCGGCCAGAACGGCGGGATGGTCAACGAGGCGGGACACTTCCCGGAGGTGTGCAAGAAGTCGGTGCAGGCGCAGACCGCCGACATGCAGCCGGCGATCCCCGAGTCGTTCTTCGCCGCGAACGATCTCACCGCGCTGCGCCGCCTGAGCAGCCGGGAGGCGGAGAACCTGGGGCGCCTCGCCTTCCCGATCGTGCTGGACGGGGACCGGTTCCGCCGGATCGGCTGGGAGGCGGCCCTCGACCTGGCCGCCGGGGCGCTGCGGGACACGTCGCCGGACCGCACGTTCTGGTACGCGAGCGGCCGCTCAGGCAATGAGAGCGCGTTCCTCATGCAGCTCGCGGCGCGCGCCTACGGCAGCCCGAACGTGCACAACTGCTCCTTCTACTGCCACAACGCGTCGTCGGTCGCGCTCACGGAGATCTACGGAAGCGGCACCGCGTCGGTCACGCTCGATGACCTCGGTACCTCGGACCTGGTGCTCGTTGCGGGCGCGAACCCGGCGAGCAACCACCCGCGACTGGTCACCCAGTTGATCAACCTCCGCCGCCGCGGGGGGACGGTCATCGTGGTTAACCCGATGTCCGAACTGGGTTTGCGGCGGTTCCGGCTGCCATCGGATGCGCGCAGCCTGGCAGTGGGCTCGCAGGTCAGTGACTTCTACCTGCAGCCCCGGATCGGTGGCGACATCGCGCTGTTCACCGCCCTGCTGAAGATGGTTGCCTGGGACGAGGCGTTCGTGGCGGATCACACCCACGGTGCCGAGGCGTTGCGAGCCCACCTTGCAACCCTCGACGTGGACGAGTTGCTCGCTGCCGCCGGGATCGCCCGGGCCGACGCCGAACGTGCAGCCGCCGCGATCAGCGCCGCGAACACCGGCATCTTCATGTGGTCGATGGGCCTGACCCACCACACGCACGGCACCGACAACATCAGGGCGCTGGGCAACCTCGCCCTGGCGCGAGGTTTCTTCGGCCGGCCCGGCGCCGGGCTGATGCCGATCCGCGGGCACTCCAATGTGCAGGGGGTGGGCTCGATGGGCGTCGCGCCGGAGGTCAAGCAGGCCTTCGCCGAGGAACTCGAGCGCCGCTACGGCGTGACCGTGCAGCCGGGCGGGCAGGACACGTTTGCCTCCATGCAAGCCGCGCATGACGGACGCATCGACGCGGCGGTCTTGGTCGGCGGGAACCTGTGGGGCAGCAACCCCGATTCGGAGTGGGCCGCCCAGGCGTTGCAGCGAATCGGGACGACCGTGAGCCTGACGACCAAACTCAACCCCGGGCACTTCCACGGCAACGGCCGCACCGCGCTGATCCTGCCGGTACTGGCCCGCGACGAGGAGGCGCAGGCCACCACCCAGGAATCGATGTTCAACTTCGTGCGGCTGTCAGAAGGTGGACAACCGTTCGTGGCTGGCGAGTTGCGCGCGGAGACGGACGTGCTCGCGACGCTGGCCGACCGGGTGCTGGGCCGTGAGCGGTTCGATTGGACCACGCTGGCGGACCACGCCCGGCTGCGGCAGGGGATCGCGGCCGTCGTGCCCGGCTACCAGTCGATCGCGCGCATCGAGACCGACGGCGAGTTCACCGTCCAGGGCCGCACGTTCCGTGAGCCCAGCTTCGGCCACGCGAACTTCCACGTGGTGCAAGTGCCACAGGCAGTTCCTGGCTTCCAGCTCATGACGATCCGTTCAGAGGGCCAGTTCAACACGGTGGTGTACGACGAGGAGGACCTGTACCGCGGTAACACGACCCGCGACGTGGCGATGCTCAATGTCGACGATGCTGTGGAGGCCGGGATCCGGGAGGGCGACCTGATCGAGGTCCGCAGCGAGATCGGTGCGATGCAGGTGCGGGCCGCGATCGTGGACATCGCCCGCGGCAGCGTGGCGATGTACTACCCGGAGGCCAATGTCCTCGTGACGCCCCGCCTGGACCCGGACTCCAGGACGCCGGCGTTCAAGAGCGTGCCGGTGACGGTTCGGCGAGCAGGACACTGACGGTTTTGTCGCGAAGTAGGCGCGACACGCCGACGTTAACGGCGACAACGCGACAAAACTCGCCCGGCTACCGCGCAGCCAGCAACTCCGCGATCTGGATGGCGTTGAGTGCCGCGCCCTTGCGCAAGTTGTCGTTGCTCACGAAGAGCACCAGACCGTTGTCGCCGTCCTGCCGGAACCGGCCGACGTAACTGGGGTCCTGGCCCGCGGCCTGCAGCGGCGTGGGCACGTCGGTCACTATCACGCCGGGCGCGTCCTGCAGCAGCTGCCGGGCGCGATCCACGGTGAGCGGCCGGTCGAACTCCGCGGTGATGCTCAGGCTGTGCCCGGTGAACACCGGCACGCGCACGCAGGTGCCCGACACCCGCAGGTCCGGGATGTCGAGGATCTTGCGGCTCTCGTTGCGCAGCTTCTGCTCCTCGTCGGTCTCCCCGGATCCGTCGTCGACGAAATTGCCGGCCTGCGGCAGAACGTTGAACGCGATCGGCCCGGGGAACTTGGCGGGCTCTGGCAGCCCCACGGCATCACCGTCGTACGTCAGTTGCGCCAGATCATCCTTGGCTCCGGCCTGCACCTGCTCGGCGAGCTCCTGCACGCCGGCTAAACCGGCCCCGGACACGGCCTGGTACGTGCTCACGATGAGGCGGTTCAAGCCCGCGTCCTCGTGCAGCGGCTTGAGGACCGGCATCGCTGCCATCGTGGTGCAGTTCGGGTTCGCGACGATGCCCTTCGGGATCGAGTCCAGCGCCCCGGGGTTGACCTCGGCCACGACCAGCGGCACCTCGGGGTCCATTCGCCAAGCCGAGGAGTTGTCGACAACAGTGGCACCCGCAGCCGCAACCTTCGGCGCGAGCTGCTTGCTCGTGCCTCCACCCGCGGAGAACAGCGCGATGTCGATCCCGTTGAAGTCCGCGGTCGCAGCGTCCTCCACCGTGATGTCCTGACCCTGCCACGGCAGCGTCGTCCCAGCACTACGCGCGGAGGCGAAATAGCGGACCTGGTCGAGCGGGAAGTTGCGTTCGGCCAGCAGGGTGCGCATCACGCCACCCACCTGGCCGGTGGCGCCGAAGACTCCGACAATCATGCAGTCCAGGGTAACGGCCGCGACGCAGCCGCTCAGGCCCCCAGGGGCGTGGTGGCCCCCGTACCGTCCACCGGCTCCGGCGCTGCAGGCCGCTCGTCCGAGGCCAGGATCTGAATCAGGAACAGCGCCACCAGCAGGCCCACAGTGGTCCACACCACCAGCCCGGGGGTCTTGTAGCGCTGCATGAAGATGAACAGCACCGCGATCAGTGCCGCGCCCACCCGTAGCGCGTTCGCCTGCCCCCGCACCCAGTCCCGGACCGAGTCCATGGTCAGCCCGAGGGAGCCCAGCCAACGCTGGATACCGGCTGCGACCGCCACCGGCACCCGCCGCACGCCGCTGGCGACCCGCCCCGGTCCCATCAACAGCCCGGCGACGAAGACGATCGCACCGGCGACCGCAGCCGCGCGCAGCGACTGCCGCAGGAACAACGAGAACTGGTCGAAGAAGGCCGTCGCTGCCGCCTGGTTCACGGTGTCGGGCAGCGCGTTGAGGTAGGACATACGCCCCACCGCCAGCGCACCCGCGGCCGCAAGCATCGCCAGCATCAGACCGAAGCCCAGCCAGGTCAGCGCCTTGCGCGGCGTGTGCGCGATGAACACCCCGATGATCGCGAGCAGTACCGCCAGCAATGGCAACCAGAAGCCCACGGTGTTGAGCGTCGAGTAGGCGGTCTGCATCGCCGTGGCGTTCGGGGCTTCGAACAGCACAATGGTGGCGTCGGTGCTCGTGGGGATCTTCTCGGCAAGGGTGAAACCGCGGTCGAGCAGGCGCTGCTTGACCTGCGTCAACAGGTTGCTGAGATCCAGCACCACCTGATTGTTCTGGACCTGAATGGCGTTGTCCGTGTTCTGCCCCGACAGCGCAGCCTCGAGCCGCTGATGGGCTGCGGTATTCGCCTCCACCCACAGTGCGGCGAACTGGTCGGATTGCACGACCTTCGTCACCACATCGTTGGTGTAGCCCTCGATCCCCGAGACGAGCGGGCCGCTCAGCGCAGTCAATGCCGCGGTCTGCTCCGGTGTGAGATTCCGGTTGCTGGAGATCGCTCCCACGGCCTGCTGCGTGAGGGCTGTGAGGTCGATCTGGGCCAGGATCGCATTCGTGATGCGCGTGGCGGCGGCATCCTGGATGGCGGGGTCGGAGGCCAGCGGCGCGACCGTGGCGACGTACCGGTTGGTGTCGGTCACCTCACCGCGCGCCCAGACGGAAACCACGGACAGGGGCGCGAGCAGGCAGGCGATGACGATCAGCACCGTGGACCAGAACGTCCGCACCCAGTGCCTTTTCGGTCGCGTCGAGGCATCCTGCAAGCGAGCCACCTCATCCTGCAACCTGCGAATCTCAGCCTGTTCCGGCGTGGACGACGCATCGCTCATCGTTGGACCTCCCAATCCAGCCTGTCCCATGTGGGGAGCGGCGGGGATCACCCTACGCGGGGGAAACCTGTCGTAGTGGGATGTCGATCACATGGGGTGCATCTTCTGACGTATTGCGCTGGGAAGATGCCAGTCACCAGAAGAAACCGCGTCCGGGTTGGCGTTCATGGACATCTCGATATGAACACCTCTGTCAGTGCTTTCCTAGGCCTGACTGTCAGCCGGTTTCTCACGGCGACGGAAACCGGCACCCCACGAAAGCCACTTGTCAGACAACCCGGCCCCGCCACTAGCCCGTAACCCACCGACGAAGAGCACGGTACCGACCACGGCGCCGACCTGCAGAGCCTGCCGCAGGAACGCGGTGAACTGGTCGAAGAACGCGGTCGCCGCGGGCTGGCTGATATCGGCTGGCAGGGCGTTGAGGTAGGCAACCTTTCCGAGCCCCAGTCCGGCGGCCGCCAATCCCATCGTCACGATGAGCCCGAACCCCAGCCAGGTCACGGCCCTACGCCGGTTGTGACACACGAGAATGCCGGCCACCGCCAGTGCTATAGCAACAAGTGGCAACCAGAACCCCAGGGTGTTCAACGTCGAGTAGGCGGTCTGCATGAGCGTTGCGTTCGGCGCCTGAAACAGCACGATCGTGGCCCGTGTTGTGTCCGGTATCTTCTCGGCAAGCGTGAAGCCCTGGTCGAGTAGTCGCTGCTTGACCTGGCCCACCAGTGGGTCGAGGTCGAGCACGACCTGGCTGTCCTCCACCCGGATCGACCGGTCCGCGTTCTGCCCGGACAATGCCGCATCGAGCCGCTGGTGAGCGACCGTGTTCGCCTCCACCCACACCGTGGCGAACTGCTCGGACTGCACAATCTCGGTGACTGCATCTTCGGTGTAACTTTCGATGCCGGAGGTGAGCGGTCCGGTGAGCGCTGCGAGGGCGGCGGTCTGCCGATCCGTGAGATCGCGGTTGCTGGAGAGGGCGCCGACTGCCTCGTGAGCCAGCGCCGGAACGTCGACGGTGGCCAGGATTTCGTCGGCGATCCGGGTTGCTACTGCCTCCTGCACGGCCGGGGTGGAGGCCAGCGGAGCGACTGTCTTCACGTACCTACTGGTATTGGTCACCTCCGCGCGGGCCCACACGGAGACCACCGACAACGGGGCCAGCAAGCACGCCAGCACGATGAGGACGGTCGACCAGAATGTCCTGACCCAGTGCCGTGTGTCTGCCTGCGCCTCGCTCACCGTGCCAGCATGGCAGCGGCGGTGCCAACGACGCGCTGGTCAAGCGGTGTGGATGTCAATGACGCCGAGCTCCTGCTCGCGGCCGTTGATGAGAACACCGATGCGATGGGGCCCGGGGTAGTGCCGGCGCGTGCTGAGCTGGGCGAAGGAGATGGTGCGCCTGATCACCGCCGTCGGGTCCAGCACGACCTCGCCACCCTTGAAGACTTTCCGGGACGTACTGCCGTTGGCCCGCACGTAATGCACCACAATGTCCACCAGCGCCGGGCCCTGGCCGGTGACCTCGACGGCCAGCCGCAGTGACTCGCCGATCGCCAGCGTGCCGGGCAGTTCGGCGCGCGCTGTTGCTTCGGACGCCGAGTATCCAAGCAGGCTCAACGCGTCGGGATCACCGGCCTTGATGAGGTTGCGCAGACCCCGCCGCACCACATCCGGATGGTCGGGAAGCCAGCCAGCCGCTACGGTGAGCGCGAGCTCCGGATGGTCCTTGGCGATGTCGTTGAGGTTGTTGCCGACCGAGCGGCGCACGTAGTCGGAAGGATCGCCCGCGAGAAGCTGCAGCAGCTCGATGACCGGCGCTGGATCCGCAATGAAGGCCGGAAGCCGTGGCGCCCACGGCAGTCGCGGCCGCGTGCCCTCGCTGACCAGCCGGCGGACGTGTTCGTCGGGATCCCCAGCCCACTCCCGCAACTGCGCCATGGTCTGCGGATGGCGCACGATGAACGGCCGGATGCAGAACTCCGCCGTGAAGACCTTCGTCAGGTCGTACATCGCGGCCATGGATTCCGGGTAGGCGGGCAGGCCGTAGGCGCCGATGAACATGGCATGGGGGTTGTAGTAGAAGCCGGCCATGCCGCTCGCGCGTTCGCGGCCGATGGCGGCGTGCACTTGCTGCACTGCGGTGGCCGGGTCCTTCGCCAAGTGGTCATGCATCACCGCAGCGACGTGGCGCGCACGGTCCATCAGTTCCAAGTCCTCGAAGCCGTCGAGGCAGGCAGCCATGAACGCGGTCTCGTCGACTGGCAGCGTCACTGCAATCCGAGCGATGACCTCTGGTCCGAACTGGTCTTTCAAGGGCGGGGCCATGACACCTATGCTCGCTCGAATGGACTGCATCTTCTGCGCCATCGTCGCCGGTGAGTTGCCTGCACACGTTGTGGCCGAGACCGAGACCGCGCTGGCCTTCATGGACATCAATCCGGCGACCCGCGGGCACTGCCTGGTGATCCCGAAGCGGCATGCGGCGGACCTCATGGAGATTCCCGAAGACGACCTTGCCGAATGCATGCTGCTGGCCCGCGATCTAGCCCGCCGCGCGAAGGACGCGCTCGGTGCAGATGGGGTCAATCTCCTCAACTCCTGCGGGGTGGCTGCCTGGCAGACGGTGTTCCACTTCCACATCCACGTCGTGCCGCGTTACCTCGGTAGGGACGGCCTGGAACTGCCCTGGCTTCCGGCGCCCGGCGACCCGGAGGTGATCGCGGAGGCGGCGAGCGCCCTTTCGCAAGGACGTTAGCCCCGGATTCTCGACCCCGAAACGTCCGATGGGTGAGCATTCCGGGCATCCGTGAGCACCGCGGGCGGGTTTTCGGCGCCTAGAAGGCTAACCGCTGCCCGGGATGCTCACGGATTGCTGGATTAGTCCCCGCGGCGGCGAAGGTCGCTCTCTGCCCGCGGTTCTGAGATTCCGGCGCTGCTGTTAACGGGTAGACGGGCGTCCGGGTCTCACAACTGCGTGGCCCAACCCTCAGGACCAGCGGTCGGCCAGGTCCTGGGCCTCGCGTCGGGTGGTCACGCCGAGCTTGCGATAGATCGAGGTTGCGTGACTCTTGACGGTCTCTCGTGACAGGAACAAAGCCTCGCCGATCTCCCCGAGAGTCATGCGGCTGCTCAATAGATCCCAGACTCGTGATTCCGCCGCAGTCAGCGCGGCGAGTGGGGACGAGGCGTCATGATGTAGGCGCGCCGCAGCCGCCCACTGGCCGACCAGGCCCTCCACCGGGTAGGTGGACCCATCGCATCCGGCCAGGTGCTCCCGGCAGGCATTTGCGTCACCGAGGCGGCACATGACATTGGCCAGTACCGCATGGGACAAAGGGTCGTACCAGGGCAGTACGTGCTCGACGCGGTCCCACATCCGGCGCTGCTCGGCGATCGCCAGCAGCACACGCGCCCGGCCGCCACGCACGGACTCCAGCGCAACGTCTCCCAGAGCAACCAGCGCTGCAACGGGAAGCATCTGCGACAGATCGTGACGCATGTAGAGCGCGCGACCGGTGGCCAGTGCATCGCATCCCGCAGTCGGTTGGCCTGTGGACAGCAGGTGCAGTCCGAGCACTAACTGCGCGGCAACGGCTGTCGCCGGACTGTCAAAGGCCTCCGACAAGGCGAAGGCTGCAACGAGGTCCTTCTGGCCCCCAGCATTTCCGAGCAGACATCCGTGCAACCCGCGGGTGAAGATCGCCAGACAGATGGCGGGATCGCTGCGGTCGATTGCAGCCTCAGCCAGCACAGCTCGTTCCAGAGCGGCCTGCGGGGAGTCCAGGCCCATTCCTGTCACTGCCTGGAGAAGGGCGAGGTACCCGGCGAACGGGAAGTCGTCAGGTCTGCTGGGCCAGTCGTCCGGCATCAACTGCAGGGACTGCATCCCGTGGCGCAGTGCTGCCCCGAACGAACCGCGCGCGACGTCCGCCCACGCCGCAGCGAGAGTCAGAGCGGGTTGTCGCGCCACAACCGACGGGTCCACCAGGTGCAACCAGGAGTCCACGCTGCTCGTGCGGCCGAGCAGCAGTGCGTCGGCCAGCGCGTTCCACACCACGTCGGCGAACACGGTGTCGTCGCCGGTCGCGGCGGCCAGGCTCACTGCGACATCGAAATCACTGTGATCGAGGTGCCACCGCGCGCCGCGTGCACGCAGGGCGCTCAGACGATGTGGGTCCTCCCGCTCCAGATACGAGGTGCAGCACTCCACAAGCAGAGGGTGGTAGATGTACCAGTCGGACTCATCGACCCGCAGCAACTCGGTCGTCATCGCCTCGGACAAGAAGTACGGCACAGAGGCATCGGGGTTCGCGTGGACGTGTGCCGCAAGAGCTGAGTTCACCGTCCCGAGCGGCGCAGTATCGAGGACGAACTCGCGCAACGGCGCTGGCAGGGCATCGAGCACCTCCCTGCCTACGTAGTCGTGAATCGCGGGCCCACTGTCAACCTGCGAGAGCAGGAAGACCATCACGGGCCAGCCGCCGCTGATCTCCCGGATCTCCTCGGCATTCTCCGCATTGTGTACTGCTTCCATCGTCTCGTCGGGCCGGAAGACCAGCTGCTCGGCTCGCACGTCGGCGACCCGGCCCTGACCCCGCCAGAGAGCGACCGGAAGCGCCTGCAAGTCCCTGCCCACGAGGGCGACGCGGGATCCGACCGGCAGTGCGTCCACGACTGCGCGCAAAACATTGATCGCCCGGGTGCTGCGGAGCTGCTGGACGTCGTCGACCACGAGTGTGACGGGCCCGGGCAACGCGGCGACCGATGCCAGGAACTCCGGGCGCAACTGCCGGCCGTAGGTCGCCGAGTCAGGCGAGACCCAGGCAGGAGCGTTGAGCCGAAGCGCCGCTGCCAGCCCTGCGATCAGGACCACGGGGTCGTCATCTTCGTCATCGAGGCTGAACCAGGAGACGGGCAAGTCCGACCGGGAGGCCCATTGGATCGCAAATGTGCTCTTGCCGAAGCCCGCCGGAGCGCAGATCGCCAGGATCTCGCGGTCCGCGGCATCGACGTCCGCCAGTAGGTGCGTGCGCGTGATCTCCGCGTGCCGCACCCGCGGTGGCCGGATCTTCGAGGCCGGAATGGCGGGACTGCTGATTCTGACTGACGCCATCGCACTCCCTCCTCGAAGACCAACTGGTAACGCATTTCAAGGATACGTGCCAAAAATCGTAGAGTTCCGTCATTTACAGTCTACGTACGTAGACATGTGAGGGTTAGACTGAGCCGTGCTCATCGAGACCGATGACCTGCTCGACAGCAGCGACGTCGCGACTCTGCTCGGCTTGAGCCAACGCAACAGCGTCCTCACCTACGCCGCGCGTTACCCCGACTTCCCGTTGCCCGTGGTGGACCGCGGCCGGATCAAGCTGTGGGCGCGCCACGACATCCTGACCTGGCTCGGCCGCGGCCAAGCCGCCGAGCCGGACTCACGCACCAGAACCGCGATCCTGGTCGCGGCTCGCACATTGTTCGCCGAGCGACCGGCCAGTGAGGTCACCATCCGCGACATCGCGGCGGCTGCCGGGGTTCAGCACGCCACCCTCTACCGGCACTTCGCGAACAAGGAGCAGTTGCGCAGCGAGGTCGTGGATGACGCCGTCGCGACGATCCGGGCCGAACTGCCGCCCACCGCGAGTCTGCACGAGTTGGTGGTCGCCACGATGCGACGCGGGGTCGGACACCCCGATGCCATCCGGGTCATGGGCTACGCATTGCTGGCAGGAGACCATCACTTCCCGGCGCTGCCTGTGATGTCCGACGTGGTTCAACGCATGCGCCAGGAACCGCCTTCCGCACCCGGGCCGTTGGCTCCACATGAAGCCGTGGCCGTGCTCGGAGCGCTGGTCCTCGGCTGGGTCACCTTCAGTCCCCGGCTGCGAGCGGCGACCGGGACGCAGACCACCGAACTGCCCGCGGACGAGCAACTGGCCGCGACTGTTCTTGCCCTGGCCGGCTACTCGGGTTGAGCGACGTCGCGCACCAGGTTCGGGGTCTCGGCCAGCGCCGCTTCCTCGTCCTCCTCGGTGTAGTCACCGTCGTACGGCGAAAAGTAAGCCAGCGGATAGCGGCGCGAGAAGTTCTTCATGAAACTGGTGATCAGGGCTGCGATCGGCAGTGACATGAACGCCAGCATTGGGCCCCCGATCGCACCTCCCGCCATGGCGGCGCCGAAAGCGATCCCCCCGTTGATCTCCATCGTCCGGGCGCTGATCTTCGGGCTCAGGAAGTAGTTCTCCAACTGCTGGTAGATCAGGGTCCAGACGAGCAGGATCACGGCCGCGCTGATGCCCTGGATGCCCCAGGTGAGCAGGATCGGCACGGCCGCGCCGATGTAGGTGCCGATTGCCGGGATGAACTCCGCCACGAAGCCTTCGAAGATGGACATCGGCAGGGCGATCTTCCAGTCCACGCCGACGAGCATCATGACGAAGAAGAACAGCCCGCCGTTGATGACCATGAGCAGCATGCGGGAGTACAGGTAGCCGCCGGTCTGCTCGATGGCGGTGTCCCAGGCCCAGCCCAGTCGCTGTTGATGCGCCGGCGGAAACTTGCGCAGGATCGCGCGGCGGATCCGCGGGGCGTCCGCCGCGAAGTAGAACGCGAACATCGCGATCGTGAAGAACTGGAAGATCAGCCCGATCGTGTTGCCGGCGAACCCCATGATGTCCGACGCGTTGGTCTGGATCCAGTCCTTGACGTTCTGCTCGGCCGATGCGAACGCGGGGTCGGTTTTGGAGGTCGGGAAATCGGTCCCGAACTGACTGTTGATCTTGGGGATGGCAGCCTTGAGGTTGGCGGAGATCTCGCCAGCCACGTTGATCAGACCCGGGATCATGATGAACGTCAGGGTCACCAGGAAGACGGCTGAGATCACGAAGACCAGGCCGGTTGCGGCCCCTCGCTTCATTCCCCGCTTCATGTGCAGGTGGTTAACCGCCGGTTCCATCGCAATCCCGAAGAACAGGGCGACGAACAGCATGCTCAAGAGACTGCGCGTGCGCGATGCCATGGCGAGCAGCACCAGGACGCCCAGGACGACCAGCACGACGCGCCAGATGATCCGTCGGGCTGCCGGCATGACCCAGGCGGGCGGCTGCGGCGCTGCGGGCTCGGGGACCAGCTCCGGCGGAGTCGGGAGAGCGTCACCGAAGGCGCCTTCGGTGACGGGCGGGGTCTGGTTCATGTGACCTCCCAGGCGGATGTGCGCTCAGTATGGCGGGCTGGAACCCTTCGCTCATCGACTCCCGGGAGTGTGTCGCGTCGCAGGGAGGGGAGCATCGCCCATCGCGGGGGATCATCCGGAGGCTCGTCGGCGCTCTCACCCTGCACGGGTGATGCCCGCCTGCGCGTTACGACCGACCATTGCAGCAGGGGGTCGTCCGGCCCCAGCGAGAGGGAGGTTCGCACATGTCAACGTCGAAGGATGCCCAGCCCACGGGCTGGACCGGCTGGGTCGTGTTCGCTGCTGTTCTGATGGTCGTTGCCGGCGGGATCTGGGCGATCCAGGGCCTGATAGCCGTGTTTAACGACAACCTGGTGATCTTCGGCACCGAGGGGGCGATCCTGTTGGATGTCACCGGTTGGGGCTGGATCCACATCATCCTCGGCGCGCTGCTTGTCCTGGCAGGCATCCTCGTGCTGCGCGGCAACATGTTCGGACGCATCATCGCCGTGATCCTGGCCATGCTCAGCATCATCGTGAACTTCGTCTGGATGCCGGTCTACCCGGTGTGGGCGATCGTGATCATCACCTTGGACGTCTTCATTCTGTACGCGGTGATCGTTCATGGTCGCGAGATGAAGTCCCTATAGGGCTTCTACCTGCCTACTATTGCCCGGAGAGGAGATCACATGACAGAAACCGCACTTGATGATGTTCAACTCGGACCGATCGACTACTTGGTGATCGAGTACGCGAACGGCCAGCCCACAGGTGAGGCCCTTCCTCACCTGCTCGACCTCGTGGAGTCCGGCACCATTCGGCTGCTCGATGCCGCGATCGTCGCCAAGAGCGCCGACGGCGAAGTGAGCGCCGTGGACATGGCCCAGCTCGCTGAACTCGGCGGGGGTGAGCTCGGTCTGCTGGAAGGGGCCGCCACCGGAATGCTGGACGAGGAGGACATTGCACAGACCGGGGACATCCTGTCGCCCGGAGCTGTCGGTGCGATCCTGGTGTACGAGAACACGTGGGCCGCACCGTTCGCCACCGCTGTCCGCAAGGCCGGCGGCCAGTTGATTGCCAACGGCAGGATCCCGATCAACGCGATCATCGCGGCCCTGGAAGCGCAGGAGGAGAACTGATGCCTGGTTTGATCCGCGGGGTTGCCCGCACCGCCGTCATCGCCGGAACCGCCACCGCCGTGTCCAACGGGGTGTCCCGTCGCCAGTACGGCCGCTGGGAGCAGAAGGCTGCGCAGGAGCAGGCGCAGCAACAGGCCCAACAGCAGCAGTACGCCCCGCCGGCACCAGCGCCCGCTGCTCCGGCCGCGGAGAGCATGGACGACAAGATCGCCCAGATCCAGAAGCTCGGTGAGCTGCATGCCCAAGGCATCCTGACCGACGAGGAGTTCGCCGCCCAGAAGGCGAAGCTGCTCGGCTGAGGTCTCGCGCAAAGGCGCCTGGTTCGTGTGCGGACCGGGCGCCTTGGCGTTTGATCGGATCAAACAGAGGGATCGGGGCCACATGCGGCCCGCTTCCACACGTTTGTGCAGGACGCCGCTGCAAACGTAAGGATCGGGGTCAGATATGGCCCGCTTCCGCGCTTTTGTCGCTATCGGCGGGGGCAGGCGCCCTGCTGTGCAGCGCATCCCAATCGACATCAGCCGCCATTTCCCGCTCCAGGCTCGCCAGGCCGCCCCGCACGCCGAACAGCCGCTTGGTCCAGACCAGGTACGCCAGGATGACCAAGTTCGTGAGCAGGGCAAGCACTTTGAGCACGCTCACGCCGTTGATCAACTCCACGATCTCCAGTGGAAGGAAGGCCGCGGTGGCCACCACGGTCAGGTACTCCGCCCACCGTTTGCCCCGCCACAGAAACACGCACTCGACGGCTTCCAGGGCCGCGTACCCCAGCGCCATGGCCGCCAGTAACCACACGTGCTGCCCGTCGAGTTCGAGCAGTCGGTTCAGCCAGCGCGACAGCAGGTTCTGGCCGCTGCGGGTCTGGTCGAGCAGGGGCAGCAGCAGCTGCGCGTCCTGCTTGAGGACCGGAAGTCCCGCCTCGAGCAGTGCAAGCCCCAAAGCCAGCACGAGGAAGAAGATGACGTGCAGCCCGCGTTCCAGTGCGATCGCCCGGATAACTACAAGTTCTTCCAACGCCCGCCCGCGCATCGGTCGCGGCAGCGTGGCGGGGTCACCGTTGGAGTCCGGCACCGCGGTGGCAACCCAGGCGTCACAGCGCAGGCAGCGGGCCAACTGGCCACCATCTGGAAGATCGACGGAGAGTTCCCGGCCGGGGTAGCGCGCGTGGGCGGCCGGCGTCACGTGACCCTTCAGGGAACACCACCAGGTGTCGGTGCTCCAGCTGCGAGGGATCAGGCGCACCTGCCCAGGGTAGAGGCGTGGCAGGCTGTGACGGTGATCGTGGTGACCGAGCACCGGGCTGGTGACGAGTTCGGGCCATTGGGCCGTGGGCTGCTTGCGGCCTTGTCCGTGGCCGACGGTTTCCTCGACGGCCGGCTGTGTCGCAGCCCGGACGAACCCGACGTCTGGCTGATCGTGTCGAGCTGGCGTGATGTCGGTTCCATGCGCCGCGGGTTCGGCACGTTTGATGCCAAAGTGGCAGCCGCGCCCGTCATGCACTCGGCTGTGGACCGGGTCAGTGCGTTCGAGGTGCTGGCGCAGGCGGATGTCGACGGGGTGCGGGACTTCAGTAGCGACCGGGCGTGATCATCGGTGGTGGTGGCCGTCGCGCGCGACCGCGAGGGTCGCACGGTTGCCCACCCGCGACCGCGAGGGTCGCACGGTTGCCCGTTTCAGGCCTTGGAAAGGGCAACGGCGCAACCCTCGAGGCGCGTGAGCAGGTGAACCGCACAAGTAGCGATTGGTCGCGGGGGTGGCGGGAACCGTCGGCGCTGGCGGGGGACTGACGCGACCTTCGGTCGCGCGGGGTGGCGGGAGCCGTCGGCTTGCTGCGCAAGCCTCCTCCCAAATCCGTAGCCAAGCCCGACACATGAAACAGGGGCCCCACAAAGTGGAGCCCCTGTTTCATGTGTCGGGGTGGCGGGATTTGAACCCACGACCTCTTCGTCCCGAACGAAGCGCGCTACCAAGCTGCGCCACACCCCGGTGCGTCCAATGATACGGACGGGCTACTGTCCGCGGGGCAGCAGGTGCAGCATGGTCGCCTCGGGCGGACAGGCCAGTCGAATCGGGGCGTACGGATTGGTCCCGAGCCCCGCGCTCACGTGCAACGCGGCTCCCTCATGGCTGGACAAGCCCTTGGCGCGGGCAGGATCCAAGTCGCAGTTGGTAACCAATGCGCCGTAGCCGGGGACGCACACCTGGCCGCCATGAGTGTGCCCGGCGATGATCAGATCGGCACCGTCGGCTGCCATAGGATCGAGCACCCGTAGGTAGGGGGCGTGCGTGACTCCCAATCGCAGCCCGGCGTCGGGATCGAACGGCCCGGCCACCTCGTCGTAGCGGTCGTACCGAATGTGCGGGTCGTTGACCCCGCGCATGTCGAACCGGTTTCCCGCGACTGTCATTCCGGCCCGGGCGTTGTTGAGCCCGACCCACCCGGAGTTCAGCAGCTCCTGCTCCAAGTCTTCGGTCGGCAGCCGGCGGGTGCTGGTCACGATCTTGCGACCCTTCATGAAGTACTTGAACGGGTTGATCGCCTTGGGTGTCCAATAGTCGTTGGAGCCGAAGACGAACACCCCGGGCGTGCCCCGCAACGGTTCCAGCGTCTTGGTCAGATACGGCACCGAGTCCATGTGCGCCAGGAAGTCGCCGGTGAGGATGACGAAGTCGGGCTGCAGGTCGGCCAGCGACCGCACCCACGCCATCTTGTCCTCCTGTTTCGGCGTCAGGTGCAAGTCAGTCAGCTGCAGCACGCGGACGGGCCGGGAGCCGGGACGCAAAGCCCGCACCTGGACGTCACGCAGGCGGAACTGATGGGCTTCCCACAGGGCATAAGCCAGGGTGGCCGCGCCTACACCAGCGCCGGCGAGACCGGTTCGGACGAGGGGATGCACCCGCTCATGGTCGCACGCGAAACAACCTTGGAGCCATGACGCGGGTCACATGCCAGACTGGCGCTATGGCCCTGAAAGATCAGTTGCAGTCCGACCTGCACGCCGCGATGAAGTCCCGCGACGAGCTCACCTCCGCCACGCTGCGCATGGCGCTGGCCGCAGTGACGAACGCCGAGGTGGCAGGTAAGCAGGCCAAGGAGCTCAGCGACGACGAGGTCCTGATGGTTCTGGACAAAGAGGCCAAGAAGCGCCGGGAGTCGGCCGCCGCCTACCGCGACGGCAACCGTCCGGAACTTGCCGAACGCGAAGAGGCCGAGCTCGGGGTGCTGACCGGCTACCTGCCGCAGCCACTGAGCGAGGACGAGGTGTCGGCCATCATCGACTCCGCGATCGCGGAGGTGGCCGAGACCGGCAAGACCGGTATGGCCGCCATGGGTCCGGTGATGCAGAAGGTCACGGCGGCCACGCGCGGCCGGGCCGACGGCAAGACGGTCTCGGGCATCGTGCGGGAGCGCCTGCAGGGGTAACACCGCGGTGCGTCATGCTCAGGTCGGGTTGCGGCGCAGCGTCTCCTCGATCACTTCGTCCCACAGCGTCGGCTTCAGCCCCAGTTCGGTCTGCGCGGCGCTGGAATCCATGACGAACGGCCGGTCGAACTCGTAGAGCATCTCCCGCATCTCGCGGATCTCGGGGTTGAACAAACCCGCAATCCGTACCAGTGCGCTAGGCAACGGCCGGACGCGAGGAGCAGGCAGGCCCAGCACGGCTGCCAGATCGCCGACGACCTCCGTTTGGGTGCGCGGCGCGTTGCTCGGCACGTGCCACGCCCTTCCCCACGTGGATTCATTGGTGGCCACCGCCGCCAGCGTGTTCGCCACGTCGCCGGTGTAGGTCCACGTGTGTGGCTGATCCGCGGCCCCAAGCACCCGCACGGTCTTGCCGGCGCGCACATTGGGCACCACCCGCTCGCCGAACATCACCTGGCTGCCGCCTTCGCCGATGTAGTCGCTGGCCCGTACCTCGACCGTTCGGATCCGGCCCTCGTCGTGAGCAGCCAGCGCCTGCTGCCACATCCGGGCCCTGACGCTTCCCTTCACTGTGTGACCCACCATCGGCGTCTGTTCGGTCATCGCGCCCGTGACCGGGCCGTACCCGTACAGGTTGCTCAGGGTCACCAGCACTGCCCCCTCGGCTTCTGCGCACGCAAGCAGGTTGTCAGCCATCGGCGGCCAGTCGACCGGCCAGCGGTGATAGCGCGGATTCAAGCAGTTGTAGACCACGTCCGATCCGGAGGCGGCCGAGCTCAGGGAAGCGAGGTCACTTGCGTCTGTTTGCACGCCTTGCGGCCCGTTGCCAGTCCGGCTGACCAAGCGGACTGTGTAGCCGCGGGCCAGCAGTAGGTGGGCCAGGCGGGTGCCAACCTGACCGGCTCCGACGATGGTGTGAGTGCTCATTGGGTCTCCTAAAACGAGAGCAGTGCTCTCACTATAGAACAGTGCTCTCGCTATGGGTAGTATGGGTTCTGTGGAAGGACTACGGGCACGCAACCGCGCCGCGCTTATGGTGGCGATCACCGAAGAGGCGAACCGGCAGTTGCTCGAGGTCGGACCGGCTGCGCTTTCTGTACGGTCCGTGGCTCGCGAGCTCGGGATGGCATCCAGCGCGATCTACCGCTACGTGAGTTCCCGCGACGAGTTGCTCACGCTGCTGATCGTCGACGGGTACAACGACATGGCTGACGCGGTCGAACGCAGACCGGGCAGGGGTTCGGTCCCGGCGAGGTTCCGCGCGATCGGCCTGGCGTGCCGGGAGTGGGCACTGGCGCAACCGCACCGCTTCGCCCTGATCTACGGTTCACCGGTCCCCGGCTACGCGGCTCCGCAGGACACAATCGGGCCGGCCACGCGGATTCCGGTGCTACTTGTGAGTCTGTTGCAGGAAACCGGCGCATCCCCGCAGTCCGCCGCGTACAGCCCGCGGGTCGGGCGAAGCTTGCGGCCACTGCTGCGGGACTTCGAGCAGTGGAGCGGGCAGGCGGATCGTAGGTTTTCACCGGAAGCCATGGCCTTGGGCCTGATGTCCTGGACACACATCATCGGGGCCATCTCCTCGGAACTGTTCGGCCACCGGCACAACGTCGTGGGTGACAGCGAGGCCGACCGCAGGGCCTACTTCACGTTCGAACTCGACGTGTTTGCCGGCTTGCTCGGCATAGCCTGAACTACGGCGTGGACACGGGTGCGGGAGTCACCGGCGGGATGTAGTCCGTGCCGCCACCGCGGGCCGTGCGCAAGCCGTAGAGCGTCTGCAGGTCGAACGACTCCGGCGGGGTGTCGGACAGAGCCCCCAGCATCGCCTGCTTCCAGATCGGCCCCGGCAAGCTGGAACCGAAGACCTGACCGTAATAGCTGCCGTTGATGTAGACGTTCTTCATCGGGTACTTGAAGCCACCTCGCGGGTCACCAACCCACACCGCGGTGGACAGGCTCGGGGTGTACCCCGCGAACCACACAGCGGCCGAGGTGTCGGTGGTACCGGTCTTACCGGTAGTGTCGCGGCCCAGGCTCATCGCAGCACCCGTGCGGCCGGCGATCCCGCCGTCAACCACGTGCGTGAGTACTGCGGTGGTCGAGTCGGCCACCTCACGGGAGACGGCTTCCCGGCACTGCGGCTCGACCTTGGCCACGACCTTCTTGTTCGCGTCGTTCTCGTCGACGATGCGGTTGATCGCGTGAGGTTTGCAGTACACGCCGTGGTTGGCCATCGTCGCGTAACTTGTGGCCAACGCCAGCGGCGAGATCTCGACCGAACCCAGCGTGAAGGACTGCACTGTTGGCAACTCGCCCCCGCTGGCCAGCGTCATTCCGGTCCGCTTGGCGATGTCGACAGTTCGGCACAGACCCGCCAACTGCTCCAGACCAACGAAGTACGTGTTCACCGAGAACGCGGCGCCCTGCAGCATGTTGAACTGCCCGGATGAGGTGGAGTTACTGACCGTGTAGGGCCCGAAGTAGTTGTCGGTGCATCCCCAGGGGCCAGCGGCGAACGACTTGTCGTCGGAGGCATCCAGGACCTGGTAAGGAGAGACGCCGGCCTCCATGGCCGCTGCGATCGTGAAGATCTTGAACGTCGAGCCCGCCTGCATACCGGTGGTGCCGCCGTCCTTGAGGTCGACGGCGTAGTTGTACGTGGTCTTACCCTTGCCCTTGGTGCCCCAGAGCCGGCTTTGCGCGAGAGCCACGACCTCGCCGGTCTGCGGGTGGACCATGGCGATGGCGGCGGCTTTACCACTCGGGTCGGTCGGCGGGATGGTGCTCATGACCGCGTTCTGGGCGGCCGCCTGGGCCTTCGGTTGCATGGCCGTGTGAATGACCACGCCGCCACGCTTGAGGAAGTCTTCGCGGTCCTGCAAGGTCTTGCCGTAGTTCGGGTCGTTGAGGATCTGTTTGACCGCGTAGTCGCAGTAGAAGGGGTACTGGCTGGCTGCGCAGCCGTTGCCGACCTTCTTCGGGTGCAGCATCTTGGCGATCGGGCGCGCGACCGCCTTGTCGTACTCATCCGGCGTGATGAAGTCCTGGGATTCCATCACCGACAGCACGGCGTCGCGCCGGACCTTGGCAGCATCCGGGTTCACCAGTGGGTCGTAGCCGACCGGCGACTGCACGAGACCGGCAAGCAGAGCGGATTCCGACACGGTCATCTTCTTGGCGCTGTGCCCGAAGTAGCGCCGGCTGGCCGCCTCTACTCCGTAGGCGCCGGACCCGAAGTAGGCGATGTTCAGGTAGCGGTTGAGGATCTCGTCCTTCGACAGCTCCCGCTCGAGCTGGACGGCGTAGCGGATCTCCTGCAACTTCCGCGCGGTCGTGCGCTCCAGTGCGGCCTGCCGCTCCTCCGGGGTGCGGGCAGCGGTCACCAGCACATTGCGCACGTACTGCATGGTCAGTGTCGAGGCGCCCTGCTGGATCGAACCGCTGGCGGTGTTTTCCAGCTGCGCGCGGATCAGGCCCTTGAGGTCCACGCCGTGGTGTTCGTAGAACCGCTCATCCTCGACCGCGACGATGGCGTCCTGCATGTTCTGCGAGATCTGGTTCAGCGGCACCTCGAGACGGTTCTCCTCGAACAGCGTCGCGATCTTGTTGCCATCGGCGTCGAGCATGACGGTGCGGACCGGCAGCGGCGGCGTCGCCAGCTCGTCGGGCAGGGCGCCGATCTGCGCGGACGCGACCTCGGAGGCTTTGCCCATGCCGGCGACAACCGGGATTGCCATTCCTGCGAGGATGGCGCCACCCACGACGCCGACGGCACCGACGCGCAGCACGCGAGTCAGGGCGCTGCGGGATGCGGGGGTGGGTTCATTCGACACAGCCATTGGATGTAAGGGTACGTGGCATCGGTTCCCTGCGTTATCACCGGCTCTTCGCGCGCCATTAGCGCCGTTCGGGATACCCCCCACTGGTCGTCGGCAGGCCGATGCGCCATGCTTGTTACCAGGAGGTAAAGAGCAGGGTCTTGCGACACGACGAGTGGCCCGAGAAGTTAGTACTAACGACCTAGGTTAAGTAGTACGAATGGCCCTCATGGAAGGCACGCTGGTTGCCTAGAGTGACCGAGAGGTTGCTAGGGGATGAACTTGAAACCAGAGGGGATGAACAAGGTGCTCAATGTTGGTGCGTGGAGTGAGCAGGCTGCATGTCGGGAGACCGACCCGGACGAGATGTTCGTGCAGGGGGCCGCTCAGAACCGCGTCAAGCAGATCTGCAGTGGCTGTCCGGTCAAGATGGAATGCCTGGCCGATGCGTTGGACAACCACATCGAGTTCGGCGTCTGGGGCGGCATGACCGAGCGGGAACGCAGGGCCCTGTTGCGCAAGCGTCCGCACGTGAAATCCTGGACCGAGTTGCTGGAGACCGCTGCCGCCCGCCAGATCCCGCAACAGGTCAGCCTCCGGCAGTCCGCCGCCTTCGTCTGACTTTCCGCGTAGCACTTCCCCCTCAGGCCGTCTTCCCGCTCGGGAGGACGGCCTTTGTGTTTGCGTGTGAACACACCGCGGCCCGCCGGGGGAGGCTCCGGCGGGCCGCAATGGCGGGCTGTGAGTGGTTCCCTTAACGGCCGCCTAGCGACGCGTTTGGCTCACAGCGGTAGTCTCAGGCGTTCTTCGTCGCCGAGACGTCCAGCGCGATCGCGATCTTGTCGCTGACCAGCACGCCGCCGCCGTCGAGCGGGACGTTCCAGGTCAGACCGAAGTCCTTGCGGCTGATCTCGGCCTTGCCCTCGAAGCCGGCACGGGTGTTGCCCCACGGGTCTGTCACGATGCCGTCGAGCTCGACCTTGATCTCCACCGGCCGGCTGACACCCTTGATGGTGAGGTCGCCGGCGAGGATGAACTCGTCGTCGTCGGTCTGCTTGACCGCGGCGCTCGCGAACGTCATGGTCGGGAATTGCTCGACGTCGAAGAAGTCGGCGCTGCGGACGTGGCCGTCCCGGTCGGCGCTGCCGGTGTCGATGCTGGCCATCTGCGCCGTCAGCGTGATGGCGGAGTTGTCGGGGTTCGCGCCGTCGAGGGTCAGCGTGCCCTCGAACTCGGTGAAGGCGCCGCGCACCTTGGTCACCATGGCGTGGCGGGCGGTGAAGCCCAGCCGGGTGTGGGTGGGGTCGATGGTCCAGGTTCCGGTGTACTGCGACAGGTCAGGCACGGGGGCTCCTTAGTAGTGGTTGAGCGTTCAACAATTATTATTGACCAATCAACTTGATCTGTCAACCGCAACGTTTCCCCAACAGCTACGGTTTGATCCAAATGCGCCCAGTAGGACTTGTCGCTGTTGGAACGAACCGTCGCTCTTGGCCGTACGACTAGCGCGCGAGCAGATCGCCGATCGTCTGCAAGCCGTCGAGGTCGTGCACGTCGTCTGCCAGCGCGATCACCGAGGCCACCGGCACGCGGGGATGGGCGCCGGTGAAGGACCGGGTCAGCCGCTCTTGCCGGGCGGCGCTATCCATACGGTCGGCATGCAGGCGCAGAAGTTCGGCAACCAGGACGTCGTCGTCCCCGAGCCGCTCGGATCCGGCCCGGGCCGTGGCAGCCGACAGTTCCGGCAGCCGGACGTCCTGCACGCGGTTGAGCACCAGCCCCGCCAACGGCATCCGCTCGGTCTCCAGGCGTTGCACGAAGTAGCTGGCCTCGCGAAGGGCGTCGGGTTCCGGGGCAGCCACGACGAGGAAGCGGGTGTCTGGCGCCTGCAACTGCGCGTAGGTCTGCTCTGCCCGTTCGCGAAAACCCCCGAAGAGTGCGTCGAAGCTGGTCACGAACAACTGCACGTCGCGCAGCACCTGGCCGCCGAGGATCTTGCTCATCGCCCCCGTGAACAGCCCGATGCCGGCCCCGAGCACGCGGGCGCTCACCCGCCCTGCGCCGCGGGCAGGCGCTGCGAGCACCCGGATCAAGCGGCCGTCGAGGAACGAGCCCAGCCGCTTGGGCGCGTCGAGGAAGTCCAGCGCCGACCGCGAGGGCGGGGTGTCCACGACGATGAGGTCCCACTGGCCGAGTTGGCGCAACTGGCCCAGTTTCTCCATCGCCATGTACTCCTGCGTGCCGGCGAAGGAGCTGGAGAGCGCCTGGTAGAAGGGGTTCTCCAGAATGGCGGCGGCCCGCTCCGGCTCGGCGTGCGCCTCGACGATCTCGTCGAAGGTGCGCTTCATGTCCAGCATCATGGCGCTCAACGAGCCGCCCTCGATGTCAGGAACGGGCCGGGGAGTGTTGTCCAACTCGGTGAGTCCCATGGACTGTGCAAGCCGCCGGGCCGGGTCGATCGTAAGGACACAAACGGTGCGCCCGCGTTGGGCAGCCCGCAGCGCCAGCGCCGCAGCTGTGGTGGTCTTGCCGACCCCACCCGAGCCGCAACACACGATCACGCCCACAGCGGGGTCGTCCAGCAGCGCGTCGACGTCCAAAGTGGTCATGCCGGCAACCCTTGGCTGTGCAGGTCCTCGGCCAGCCCGTACAACGCCGCGAGGTCGATGCCGCCCGGCAGATACGGCAGCTCCAGCGTCGGCAGCCCGGCATCCAGCAACCGCTCGCGCTCGGCGTCCTGCAACGCCACACGGGCGGCGTGGTCGGCGGCCTCGTCCTCCAGGGCAGCGATGACGGCCGACGTCGGGTCGATGCCCGCCCGCTGCAGACCGTCGGCGATGCGAGATTCCGGCAGCGAGCCGGTGGCCGCAAGCTGCAGGTCCTCGGGGCGCAACTCCGACTGCCGGGACTGGTTGATGACCACGGTTCCGAGCGGCAGCGCCGCGGCCCGCAGTTCCGCGATGCCGTCCAGCGTCTCCTGCACCGGCATCTCCTCGAGCAGTGTCACAAGGTGCACGGCCGTCCGGGCCGATCGGATGACACCCATGACCGAGTCCGCCTGCGACCGGATGGGCCCGACCTTGGCCAGCCCCGCGATCTCGGTGTTGACGTTGAGGAAACGGGTGATGCGCCCGGTGGGTGGCGCGTCCATGACGACCGCGTCGTAAGCCAGCCGGCCGGTCTTCTCGCCCCGCTTGACTGCCTCACTGGCCTTGCCCGTCAGCAGCACGTCGCGCAACCCCGGTGCGATGGTGGTCGCGAAGTCGATGGCCCCGAGCTTGCGCAGCGCATAACCCCCGCGCTTGAGCCCGTAGAACATCTCCAGGTACTCCAGCAGCGCCGCTTCCGCGTCGATCGGCAGCGCATAAACCACCCCGCTGTCCTCGGCCACCGCGATCCGGGTCTCCTTGTACGGCAGCGGCGCGGTGTCGAAGAGCTGCGCGATGCCCTGCCGGTTCTCGACCTCGAGCAGGAGCACCTTCTTGCCGCCGCGAGCCAGTGCCAGGGCCAGTGCCGCAGCGACCGTGGTCTTGCCCGTCCCGCCCTTCCCGGACACCACATGCAGGCGCACGCGCGACCAGTTCGGGGCACGGTTGCTCATTGGTCCAGAGTAGAACTTCTGGCCGGTCGGTCTGCGTGAGCCTCTTCCTGGTTCCGGTACTTCACGTGCCACCAGGAGTGCGGTGAGGTACCCGAACAGCCCTCGCCTTGTTCGCCAACGAGCGCGGCCCTAGGGTCAAAGCCATGACCAACTGGGAGTACCTCACCGCACCGTTGCTGATCCATAACACCAAGGCGATCCTGGACAACTTCGGCGCCGACGGCTGGGAGCTGGTGCAAGTGGTGCCCGGCCCGACTCCGGAGAACCTGGTGGCCTACTTCAAGCGGCCGACGTCATGAGTGTGGCCCAGCGTCTCGCAGATCTCGGGTTGGTGCTGCCGGAGGTTCCGGCGCCGGTCGCCGCCTACGTTCCGGCAGTGCGCAGCGGCGCGATGATCTACACGGCCGGGCAGTTGCCCTTCGTCTCCGGGGAGCTGCTGCGCACGGGACTGGTCGGCGCCGAGGTCGGCGTGAGCGAGGCCGTGGAATGCGCCCGGCAGTGCGCGCTCAATGCGCTGGCCGCGGTGGCGTCCCAGGCGAACCTGGACGAGATCAGGGTCGTCAAGGTGGTCGGTTTCGTGGCCAGCGCCGCGGGCTTCACGGCCCAGCCGCAGGTGCTCAATGGGGCCTCGGAATTGATCGGGGATGTGCTGGGGGAGAAGGGCGTGCACGCCCGCTCGGCGGTCGGGGTCGCGGCGCTGCCACTGAATGCCCCGGTCGAGGTCGAGGTCATCGCCGAGGTGCTGTGATGCGCATGCCACCGGAGCTGGCCGAGCGCGCCCGGGCTCTGGTGTACGGCGGGGACTGGACGGCCCCGGAGCCGCGGCCGGCGTCCACCGTGGTCTTGTTGCGCGACGGTGTTGCGGGCGTCGAGGTCGCTCTCTTGCAGCGGGCGGCCAACTTGGGTTTCGCGCGCGGCATGTACGTGTTCCCGGGCGGTGCGCTCGACGTTGCCGACGCGGAGCTCGGCGATCCCTGGCTGGTCGCGGCGGTGCGCGAGACGTTCGAGGAGTGCGGCGTGCTGCTCACCGACCCCGCCCCACCGGCCGCGGCCTTCGCCGACCGCGAGCGTGACTTCGCCGGGCTGCTCGCCGAATTCGGGCTGAAGCCGAATCTGGCCGCGCTGCACCCCTTCGCCCACTGGGTCACACCTGAAGTCGAGTCGCGGCGCTTCGACACCCGCTTTTTCGCTGCGGCCTTGCCGGCCGGGCAGGACCTGGCCGACTTCACCACCGAGCACCAGAACGTCGGGTGGTTCGACCCGACGGCGATTGACGGGCTGCCCATGCTGCCGCCGACCACCGCGGCACTGGCTGACATCGCCCGCTTCGACACGGTGGCAGAGGCGCTGGCTGAACACCGTTCCCCGGTACCGATCATGCCCAAGCCGGTGCCCGCCGACGGTGACATCACGTGGGTGCTGGTCAATGCCGTGACGGGGGAGCCTCTGTGACCGGTTTCGTCGCGATGCCGGGCAGTACCGGCCCGTGGAGTGGCGGAACGTTCGACGGCGCGCAGTGCGTGCTGGCCGGCAATCCCGGACCGATGACCCTGGACGGCACCAACACCTGGCTGCTGGAGGCCGACGCCGACTCGGTGGTGCTGGTCGATCCGGGGCCGGACGACCCCGCCCATCTGGCGGCGGTGCAAGGGGCGCTGCGGGGTAGGCGGGTGCACCAGATCGTGCTCACACATGGGCACCTGGACCACAGCGCCGGGGCTGGCTTGTTCAAGCAGACCTTCGGGGCGCAGGTCCGGGCGTTGGACCCCCAGCCGGGCCAGGAGCGGCTTGTGCCGGGTGAAGTGGTGGTCGCCGGAGATCTGGAAGTGCACATCGTGGCCACGCCCGGGCACACCAGCGACTCGGTCAGCCTGCACCTGCCGCAGCGGGCGGCTGTCCTCACCGGTGACACGATCCTGGGCCGCGGAACCACGGTCGTCGCGCATCCGGACGGGCGGCTGGCCGACTACCTCGCATCGCTGCAGCTGCTGCAGGAGCTCGTGGAAGCCGCCGGCGCGACGCAGGTCTGGCCGGGACACGGGCCCGCCCTTCCGGACGCGGCCGCGGTTCTGGACGCCTACCTGGCACACCGCAACGAGCGGCTCGAGGAGGTGCGGGCGGCCGTGGCCGAACTCGCCGAACCCACGCCCCGCGCAGTGGTCGAGCGGGTCTACGCCGACGTTCCGCGGATTCTGTGGCCGGCCGCGGAACTCAGCGTCCGGGCGCAGTTGGAGTACCTGGGCCTTCACCCCGATCGGTGAGCATTCCGGGCATCGGTGAGCATGCCGGGCGCCCAAAACCCGCCCGCGGTGCTAACGGATGTCCGGAACGCTCACGGATTGGCCCTGGTCAGTCTCCACCCGCCGCCAGTACCAGACCGTGCAGGCAACCCCCACCACGAGCGTGAGCCACGTGAACGTGTTGGCGAACACGATGTTGTCAGCGGCCGGCGGCACCAGCCGTTGCGCCGTTTCCAGCGGCCTGATCACGCCGTACAGCAGCGCCC
>ERZ795062.629-NODE-629-length-29021-cov-11.677588_pt1 | contig 29021 bp, 25 predicted proteins | sample MGYA00375146_ERZ795062 | MGnify/ENA primary metagenome ERZ795062 (study PRJEB30191, sample SAMN05720281) | activated sludge metagenome | isolation source: Anaerobic digester | place: USA | collected 2015-07-16 ... | reverse complement strand
CGTCCTCTGTGACCCCGAGCCGGGTGCCCAGGACCAGCCGGCAGTCGGCCAGGAAAGCCAACCACTGCTGAACGCCATCGGTAATGACAACCGGCGGATCCTGCTCGAGGTCGCGGCGCACGACCTCGACGTGGGACAACTTCTTCGCGCGCAGCCCCGCCTCAGTGAGCCGGCGGAACTCCCCGGCCTGCTCGGCATCCTCGTAGGCATCAGGGAGCAGACGGGCGACGACGGGGTCCGTCGGGGTCTCGCGCTGCTCACCGACGCCGGCCAGACCGAGATCGCGAGCCCACTGCGGAGCCTCCGATGTGGAGTCGTCACTGAGCAGTTCGACGATCTCATCGCACAGATGCAGCAGCACCCTGCGCTCGTTGCCGTCGAGCTTGGCTACGACCGCACCCTTCTTCCGCTTGAACGGGCGGCTCATCTAGTCGTCCTTCTGCACTGTGGCCCACAAGCCGTACTCGTGCATGGCAGTCGCATCGCGCTCCATCTCCTCGCGGCTGCCGGCGTTGACCACTGCCCTGCCCTTGTTGTGGACGTCCCACATGAGCGCCTCGGACTTCTCCCGCGAGTACCCGAAGTACTGCATGAAGACGTAGGTCACGTAGCTCATCAAGTTGATGGGGTCGTTCCACACCAGACAGATGTACGGGGTGGCTGGGGCGAACTCCGTGGCAGGAGACTCCAGCTCGGCTGGCGCGACGCTCATCGTGTCGAGGTCAGCGCGAGCGGAAACTGACCGTGGAGCTGTACCCCTTGGCGTATCCGTCGAAAGGCTTCGACACGACACGGTAGGTGTAGCTCCCGTTCTTGACCGTCGGCAGGACACTGAAGCGGTAGGCACCATTGCGCTTGGTGGTGGTTTGTCCCAGCGTCTGCCACTGGCCATCGACCAACCGCTGCCGCACGACTGTCACACCCTTGCGCGCGGGGCTGACTTCACCCTGCAGCCGCAGCTTCTGCCCGGTGAAGGCGATGACGGCTGACTGCACGGAGACCGCGGCGCGCACCTTCGTGAGCAGAACTGCGCTGCGAGCCGCCTGCCGGGCTCCAGAGGCGGGCACATCGATGCGCACCTTTGACGTCTTGGCGGGGGCGTAACTGAACACCGTGCGACCAGCCTTGGACACCTTCTTGGTGGCAACGGTCTGCCAACCGCCCTTACCGACGGGGTTGACCTGCAGGGCTGCCGAGCCACCACCGCTGGCTTTGCCGTCGACGGTCACCTGCGAGGTGAAGGAGCCTTTCTGCCCCTTGACGACGAACTTCGGTGCGCCGATCTTCACAGCGGCCGTCTTGGGCGCCCCGGGCTGATCCTTGACCTGTCCGACCGCCTCGCGTACCGCCGGCCACTGATCTGCGGCCTCCCCGCCAATGGTCCACAGCGCTGCACCGGCAAGCCCCTGCGAGCGCGCGACCCGCACCCGATCGGCGACCGACTTCGCATCGGCGAAGTAGGTGCGCCGATTCACGGTGCACTGCGTCATCTCACCCTTGGCGTTCAAACCTTTGTAGACGATGTCGTAGCTGACGCTCAGTTCCCCCGAAGAGGCGTCACGGCTGATCTGATCGGGTGATACCCCGTCCTTGGCCAGCGACGACAGCGCACCGCCGGCGGTCATGGAGTAGTTCGAGTCGTTGATGTCCTGACCGACGGGGCACTTCCCGGTGGTGGCCACGTACCAATTCCGGCCGTAGACCGGAATCCCCAGTTGCACCTTCTCCTTGGCCATCTGAGTCGGGGCGAAAGCCGCCACCTTCTGCACCCATGGCAGTGGCGCGATCGGGCCGGGGCTGCCCACCGAATAGTCGTAAGCCATGATCCGCAGGAGGTCGATCGACGCGGCCATGCCCGCGTAGTCATAGACCCAATAACCGCTGCTCGAGTCGTAGTCCGCGTCGTACATGGGAGGCACCGTGACGGCCAACGACTTCCCCTGCGCTTTGAGGGCTGCACCGAGTTCCTTGATGAAGGCCACCCAGTTCGGCCGGGTCGCGGCCCAACTCGACTGGCCATCGGTGAAGGCGAAGGTCTCGTAATCCAGATCGATGCCGTCATAGCCGTTGGTCAGCACCAGATCGACGATTTCCTGCACATGGGCGGTGCGCTTGGCCGGCGATGCCAAAGTTGCGGCCATCCGACCGCGACCGGACCCATCGGTGATCGACGGCAGGATCTTCACACCCTGACCGCGCAATTTGGCCAGGGCCGCAGTCATCTGCACGGCAGACAGGTGGTCCTTGATGTAGACCTTGTTGCCGTCCCAGCGGGCATCGTGCCAGAACGGCGAGATGTCGCTGAATACGTCGGAGTTGGTGAGGAAGCTTGCGCTTGAGGTCTCCGTGGACCAGTACGGCAGCCAACCGGACATGAAACGGCGCGGCTCGTCGGCGGCGTGGGCCGGCGCGATGGCACCCATCGCTGTACATCCAGCCACGGCCGCAGCGGCCAGCACCGTAATCCGGCGCCCCATGTTGCCTCCCCAGGCGGAGTTGTGTTGTCGATATCCCATCGGCACGAACCGCGCGGGATGTGAACTCGTCTTTCTCAGTGTAAGGGAGATGGCAACCCCTGACCACGTCCGTATTCCGGTCGTTATGAACGGGTTGCGGGTGCTTCCTGCAGGCACCGCGACACGAAATGTTAGGGGCGGGTTAACGTCTTGAACCATGCATCGTTTAGGCATCGTCAGCGCCACCTGTGCGGCCGCCCTGCTGGTCGCGACCCCGGTAGCAGCCGATAGCAGCACCACCCTGGCTCAGCGCGCCGATGCCGCGGCCGCGGCCGCCGCCAAGAAGAAGACGGCCTCCCGGGTCAGCAGCGCGAGGGCCAACGCCGCCATCTCGTTCTTGGTCCCATTGCGGATCAGCAACCCTCGGATCGGCTCCAATTTCGGATTCCAGGTCGTCGACCCCGAGTCCGGGGAGGTGCTCTACGACCGGCAAGGCACGACGTCGATGCGCCCGGCTTCCAACATGAAGATCGTCACCGCGCTGAACGCCCTGCACGTGCTGGGCCCGACGACCCGCATGACGACCGACACCGTGGTGCCCGAGAAGGGTGAGGTGATCCTGCGCGGAGGCGGCGACACCACGCTGGGGACCGACGACCTCGCGGCGCTGGCCAACGACACCGCCGACTACCTCAGCAGCAAAGGCCTGTTGCCCGACCCCAAGCCCGGCCGCAAGAAGCGCCAACCAGTGCAGGTCTTCGTCGATGACTCCCTCTACGGCACGCCCAAGACCGGCCCCGGATGGACCTCGTCCTACCAGCCGTACATCGTCCGGCCGGTGCGCCCACTGGGCAGGTTGGGCGTTTACCGCTGGGACAGCGCACTGGAGGCAGGCGACGTCTTCGCCGCGGCCTTGCGCTCGGCCGGCGTGGCGGCCAAAGTGATCGGACACCAGGACGCCGCTGACGACGCGCCAGCTGCAGCCAGCGTGCAAGGCGACACGGTGGCGACCCAGGTCAAGTACATGCTGCAGGTCAGCGAGAACAACATCGCCGAGATGCTGTTCCGGCAGGTGGCGGTGCAGCGCGGGTATCCGGGTACATTCAAAGGCGGCCGGCTCGCGGCTGTGCAGACTCTGACGGAGCTGGGCCTGGACACCAAGGGCCTGCGCCTCAAGGACGGCAGTGGGGTGTCCCGTGACGACCGTCTGACACCAAAACTGCTCACTGGAGCCCTGGGTCTGGCCCTAAAGACCACCAAGTTCCCGCAGTTCGAGACGTTCCTCCAGGCCCTGCCGGTGGGTGGGCGCAGCGGAACCCTGTCCGCCAGCACCGGGCGGTTCACGACGTGGCCGAGTCGCTGCGCGGCGGGCCGGGTCTTCGCCAAGACCGGAACGCTGTTCGACACCATCGGACTGTCCGGGTACGTCTACGGTCAGGACGGCAAACTGAAGGTCTTCTCCGCGCTGGTCAATGACCGGCCGTCGCGCTACAGCCCGCTGTCGACCCGGCAGGCCGTCGACGGCCTCGTGGCGACGGTCAACGGCTGCTGGGGCCCGGACAGTAAGACCGGCCAGCCGCCTGCCCAGTAGGTCAGCGCAGCCGGGAAGCGATCGCATCCCGGGCCGCGAGCAACTCGCCAAGGACGCTGTCGTCGGGCGCCTGCAGGAGGTACAACCCGACGACCGCCTCGATGCCGGGCACGGAAAGTGCCGCTGCCGCCGACGCCGCCGAACCCGGCCCACGCGGTGGGCTGACCACCGGCCGACTGTCCCCGCGGCGCGCCAGCAGCACCGCCTGGCCGGCCGCACTGTCTTCCAGACCTGAGCGGGAACCGACGCGTACCCCGACGAACACATCGGCGCGCGGGGGTTCCGCCACGGCCACCACGACGAGCCCGTCGGCGCCGTCGGTGATCGACAGATGGGCGGTCGAGGTCGTGGTGTCGGCCAGCCGGCGCAGCGGCGGCAGGGCAGCCTCCCGTAGCAGCGGCTGTACCTGCCGAGCCAAGCCGACAAGGCCGAGCCCGACATGGCAACGGCCATCGGACGCCCGCCGCAGCAGAGCGTGCTTCTCCAAGGTGACCACCAGCCGATAGACGACGGTGCGGCCGATCCCCAGCTGGCTGGCGATCTCACTGACCCGCAGACCCTCGGGATGATCGGCCAGCAGGGTGAGCAACGTGAGCCCCCGGTCCAGAGTCTGGGAGGTTTCCGCAGTCATACATCCCACCTTCTCCCCGAGAGCCTGGTTCGTAGTGCATGCGAGTTCGGAGTGTCGCCGAAGTCATCGTGGGGCATATATCCGGTTCGCGGAGTTTCAACCCCCGCTATTCGCTGTCGTTGTCTCGAGGTCCGGGCGCCAGCCCCTTGTAGATGGCCTCACAGGTCGGACAGACAGGGAAGCGTGACGGGTCACGACTGGGAACCCACACCTTGCCGCACAGGGCGATGACCGGCTCCCCCAGGACCGCGCTCTCGACGATCTTGTCCTTCTTGACGTAATGCGCGAAGCGCTCGTGATCTCCGGGCTCGGCCTGCGTCTGCTCTTCGACAAGGGTGTCGCCAGACAGGTCCGGGCTTTCCAGGGGTGTGCCATCAGCCATGGCAGGAGTTTACGTGATGCACATCACAGAGATAGCACCGCCATGATGACGCAGCGTTAATCCCGGAGTTATACCTACGAGTTTCGGTCAGGAGCACAACCGTGACGGTGTGTATTCACCCGCCCCGGGTCACCCCATAAGGAGTACGGCTGATTGACGGAAAGGTGGTTACTCTGCGCATAATGCCTGTGAACGAAGTCCACAGATATCATCCGAACGGATGATGCCTGGCACGCTCACGCTGAGTAGCGTGCAAGGCGTGGTTCCGGCGGAGACATGCATGTCTCCGCCGCCCGGAACTGCATGGAGGGGACACCGCTGACCGACCCCGGTGAGCGGCCGTCGCCGGTCTTAGGGGGCCGGCCGATTGGAGAGGGATTAGATGCCACAGCAGCCTCTGTCACAGGTGCCCGCGGATGCAACGTGGGACTGGCAAGAAGTCGGCGCGTGCCGCGAAGCTGATCCGGAGTTGTTCTTCCACCCGCAGAACGAACGTGGCCTTGCCCGTTTGCGCCGGGATCGCGCTGCCAAAGCCGTCTGCTCGAAATGTGACGTGCGCATTGACTGCGCTGACTACGCCATCCGCGCCCGCGAACCGTACGGTGTCTGGGGCGGTCTCACAGAAGAAGAACGCGAGCGCGTGTACGTGCGCATCACCCTGGCCCAGTTCCCCCGGCAGCGCGGCGAAGGAGCAGTGGCCGCCGCCGACGAGATCTCGCAGGCCGTCTCCCCGGCAGCCCTCGGCGTCGTCTCCTGACACTTCTTGCTCGAACACCGTCCTGGTCCTGGTTGGGCCTGGGCGGTGTTTGTGTTTCACGAGGTTCACCCCCCGTTGGCATCCATCTCGCGCAGGATGGCCCGGTAGGCCCGGAACGCGACAAACGTGGCGCCCGCCAGCAGGATCGCCATCAGCCCCAGCACCAAGTTCCCCGCGCCATAGGCGCTGATCCCCAGCCACACGGCGCCGACGGCACACATCGCGGCCAGGAACATCAACACATTGCTCTTCGCAGCCGGGCTCATGGGGGTCACAGTATCGGGGCTTCGTAAACAAATGCGGGATCAGAAACCGACCGTTGGCGAACGCCTGCCACCGGCCCCTTTTCGGCGAAGCCGTTGTCCTTCGGCGACGCGTTCCAGGGACAACAACGCCGGCACGCCCAAGCCGATCGCAGTCGTTACGTCCCGGCCCCACACCCACCAATGCACGGTGCCCCCACCCGCGCTCGCGGATGGGGGCACCGTCATGTGCCTCGGGAGAACTACCCGCCCAGGGCCGGCACCGCGGTTCCCAGCGCCAGCAGCAGACAGGTCAGCACGAACAGCACGATCAGCAACGGCCACACCCACTTCAGGTAACGGTCATACCGCACCTTGGCGATGGCCAGACCACCCATGACGATGGCAGAGGTCGGGGTGAAGAGGTTCACCCAGCCCGATGCCGACTGGTATGCCGTGACGACGATTGCCCGGCTCACACCGGCGAAGTCTCCCAGCGGCGCCATGATAGGCATCGCCAGGGTCGCGTGCCCCGAAGACGAGGGCACCAGGAACGCCAGCGGGATGTTCACCACAAACATCATGACTGCGAACAGCGCACCCGACAGGCCCGTAACCAGCCCCTCCAACGCGTGCAGGACCGTGTCGGTGATGCCCGAGTTGTTCATAATGACTGTCACACCGCGCGCGAACGCGATGATGAACGCCGCCCCGATGAAGTCGCCCATGCCGGCGATGATCGAGTTGACCATCCCCTCCTCGCCCAGCCTGCCGACCAGCCCGATGATGATCGCCGCCACGAGGAACAGGGCCGCCAACTCGGGGAAGTACCAGCCCCAGGTGACCCGCTCCATGGCCGGGAAGAAGTCGGACCACGGAATGACGGAGTAGATCATCAGCACGAAGGTCAGCATGAAGATCCAGATGACCAGGCGCTGCTGGCCCGACATCTCCGGCGGTTCCTCGGACTCCATGCTCAACGCCTCATCCTCGGCCGTGAGCGGCACCAGACGCTTGCTCGGATCCTTCTTTATCTTGTTCGCGTAGCGCAGGACGAACACGATCGAGGTTGCCGTGAGCACGATGTACATCAGGATGCGCAGACCGATGCCGTCGCCCAGGGCGATCCCCGCTCCGTCGGACGCTACCCCGGTCGCGAACGGGTTGACCGTCGATGCCATGGTGCCCGTCCCGGCCCCCACCAGGATCACTACGGCGCCGAGCAATCGGTCATAGCCCAGGGCCACGAAGATGGGCACGATCAGGGCGTAGAACCCCAGAGTTTCCTCTGCCATCCCGTAGGTCGTACCACCAAGTGAGAACACCAGCATCAACACGATGATCAGCACATTCGCCCGTGTTCGATATCTGTGCGTCAGCCGGGCAATGCCGGCGTCGAGCGCCCCGGTCTTGATCGTGACGGTGATGAACGCACCGATCGCCAGCACGAAGAAGAAGACTTGCGCGGCGCCGAACAAGGAACCAGGCCGAAGCCGACAAGGTGTGCGCGGACTACGAGCCGGTCGAGGATGAGACCCAGGCGACGGTCATGACGCCACCGGGCTTCACCGGCCCGTACAACGAAGGATTAAGCCAGTTGGCGTACCAGACTCGGAGCAAGCCCGCATCCCGCGCGGGACACCTGTGCGAAAGGGAACGCTTTATGTCTGAGTATCACGTCGACTCAGAGGTGGGTCAGCTGGAATCGGTGATCGTGCATCGCCCCGGTCTCGAACTGGCCCGCCTCACACCGTCGAACGTCGAGGATCTGCTCTTCGACGATGTCATGTGGGCCGCCCGGGCCCGCGAGGAGCACGACGCTTTCAGCCAGGGGCTGCGCGACAAGGGTGTCGAGGTCCTGCACTTCCAGACCCTGCTGAAGGAAGCACTTGATCAGCCGGGGGCCCGCGAGTTCCTCGACGAACGTCTCACCAATGCGACCCAGGTTGGCCCGGCACTCGACGAGCCGCTGTCGGAGTTGGTCAGGCAGGCCGACGCCGAACTGCTCTCGGAAGTTCTCATCGGTGGTGTGCTGAAGAAGGATCTGCACCTGCCGAACTCCGAGAGCCTGCTGTGGAGCTACCTGGATGACTACGACTTCATCCTCACCCCGCTGCCCAACCACCTGTTCCAACGCGACAACACCGCATTCGTCTACGACGGCCTATCGGTCAACCCGATGGCCAAGCCGGCCCGTAAGCGCGAGACGCTGCACTCCCAGACGATCTGGAACTTCCACCCGCGCTTCAAGGACGCCGGACTGAACTTCTACTACGGCAACGACGATGAGCACCATGAGCCCGCTACCGTCGAGGGCGGGGACATCCTGGTGATCGGCAACGGCGCCGTGATGATCGGTATGGGTGAGCGCACGACCCCGCAGGGTGTCGAGGTGCTGACCCGCAAGTGGTTCCGGTACGGACAGGGCAAGATCACGAAGGTGATCGTTGTCGAACTGCCGAAGACCCGGGCGTTCATGCACTTGGACACTGCGATGACGATGATCGACAAGGACGCCTTCTCGGTGTACCCGTACCTGCCGGATCACCTGCGCTCCTACACGCTGGAGCCGGTGGGTGACAGTGGTGAGTTCACTGTGACCGAGAACGATGACATGTGGCCGGTCGTGGCCGATGCCGTCGGCGTGCCGAAGATGCGGGCGCTGAAGACGCCGATCGACGAACTCGGAGCCCAGCGCGAGCAGTGGGACGACGGCAACAACTTCCTGGCCGTCGCACCCGGGGTGATCTTCGGGTACGAGCGCAACACCACCACGAACACCTTCCTGAGCCAGGAGGGCATCGAGATCGTTAGCATCGTCGGTTCCGAACTCGGCCGTGGCCGGGGCGGACCGCGCTGCATGTCCTGCCCGATCGTGCGCGGCCCGGCCTGATCGACCTGGGGTGGGTGACCGGATCAGCCGGTCGCCCACCCCCTGTTCCACCCTCATCCACACACACAAGGAGACGTAGTGCCCGTAAATCTTCGTAATCGTGACTACCTCAAGGAACTCGACTTCACCACCCAGGAGATGAATTTCCTGCTCGACCTCTCGCGCGACCTCAAGCGCGCGAAGTACACCGGCAACGAACGTCGTCGGATGCAGGGCAAGAACGTCGCCCTGATCTTCCAGAAGACCTCGACCCGCACCCGCTGCGCGTTTGAGGTCGGAGCGTACGACCAGGGGGCCGGGGTGACCTACCTGGACCCCAGTGGATCCCAGTTGGGACACAAGGAGTCCATCGCTGACACCGCCCGGGTGCTGTCGCGCTTCTACGACGGCATCGAATTCCGCGGCTCGGCACACAGCGACGTGGAGGAACTGGCCAAGTACTCCGACGTGCCGGTCTGGAACGGCCTGACCGACGACTGGCACCCCACGCAGATGCTGGCCGACTTCCAGACGATGATCGAACACGCCCACAAGCCGGCCCACGAGATCACCTACGCGTACATGGGCGATGCCCGCTCGAACATGGGCAACTCGCTGCTCATCATGGGCGCGATCATGGGCTCCGATGTTCGCATCTGCTCGCCGCGCGACCTGTGGCCCTCCCAGGAGGTACAGGACGCCGCTCATGAGCGCGCCGAGCAGTCGGGCGCCAAGGTCATGCTCACCGAGGACCCCGACGAGGCGATCCCCGGCGCGGAGTTCCTGCACACCGACGTGTGGGTCTCCATGGGTGAGCCCAAGGAGGTCTGGGACGAGCGAGTGAAACTGCTGCTGCCCTACCAGGTCAACCGGGCAGCATTGGAGAAGACCGGCCAGCGCGATGCGAAGTTCATGCACTGCCTGCCCGCCTTCCATGACACCAACACGAAGGTCGGCCAGGAGGTCGCCGCCTCCACCGGCCTCAACAACGGCCTTGAGGTCACCAACGATGTCTTCGAGTCCAGCTCGAACATCGCCTTCGACCAGGCCGAGAACCGCCTGCACACCATCAAGGCGGTGATGGTCGCCACCATCGGTGACTGATGTCGGATCCGCGAAGGGCGGCGAGTCTCGCAATGGCGGGCTCGCCGCCCTTCGTGCTGTCCGGTTCGCAGTTCATCGCCGAGGCAGGTGCGGTGGTCCGTCAGGACGGGCACCGCGACCGCCGGTGGTCAGACCTCCAACCAGACAGCAGCATCCGCGGGCAGCCCCGCAGCCGGATCGAAGTCCACACTTGCCAGCAGGATGGAGGTATGGCCAGGCAGCGGCACAGGAGAGCCTGCGTAGTTCACCATGCACATGAAGTTCCCGCCGCGCGTGAACGCCAGGCAGTCCTGTGGCGCCGGCAGCCAGCTCATGTCGCCGTCGCCGAGCGCCGCGTGGTCGCGACGGAGGCGCAGCGCCGTTCGGTACAACGCAAGCATCGAACTGGGGTCGGCTGACTGCGCCGCCACGGAGTACTGAGCCCAGTCGGACGGCTGCGGCAGCCAGGTCGCGACGGGTTGCGGTGAGAACTCGTACGGCGGGTACTCTCCTGCCCACGGCAACGGCACGCGGCACCCGTCCCGGCCGCGGCTGGTCATGCCCGACCGCCGGTACATCGGGTCACGCAGCGCCGCCTCGTCGAGGTCCTCGACCTCCGGCAACCCCAGTTCCTCACCCTGGTACACGTAGGCGCAGCCGGGCAGAGCCAGCATTTGCAGGATCGCGGCACGTGCCCGCCGGGTTCCCAGCTCAAGGTCGGCCGGGCGGTCGAGGAAGTCATCGAGGAAACGCCTGATCCCCGGTATTTGCGGCCGCGCGTAGCGGGAGACGTGCCGAGCGACGTCGTGATTCGACAGCACCCAGGTCGGCGCCGCTGCGACGGACTGGTGAGCCGCGATGGTCTCGTCGATCATCGTTCGCATGGCTTCAGGCAGCCAGGGCGAGGCCAGAAAGTCGAAGTTGAAGGCCGTGTGCAACTCCCCCGGCCGCAGGTATCGCGCGAGCCTGTACGCGTTGTCGAGCCACGCTTCAGCGACCAGTACCCGCGGCGGCTGGTAGGAGTCGACGATCCGGCGCCAGCCCCGAAAGATGTCGTGCAGCGCCTCCCGATCCCAGTGCGGGTGCTCGCCATGGGAGTACGGATCCTCCTGCAGGTCCGGCAAGGAGGCGTCCTTGACCAAGTAGTGCGCCACGTCGATGCGGAACCCGTCCACCCCACGGTCGAGCCAGAACCGCAACGTCTGGTCGAAGTCCGCCTTCACTTCCGGATGGTCCCAGTTGAGGTCCGGCTGCTCGGGTGAGAACAAGTGCAGGTACCACTGACCCAGTTGTCCGTCTGGTTCGGTGACACGAGTCCACGTCGATCCCCCGAACTCGCTCATCCAGTTGTTCGGCGGCAACTCGCCATGTTCACCGCGACCATCCCGGAAGTGATACCGCTGCCGTTCTGGACACCCCGGGCCGCCCTCCACCGCCGCGGTGAACCAGGGCCGCATGACTGACGTGTGGTTCGGCACGACATCCACGATGACCCGCAGGCCGTGCCCGTGGGCCTCCTCGATGAGGGCCTGTGCGGCGGCCAAGTTCCCGTACACCGGGTCGATGTCGCGGGGATCGATCACGTCGTATCCCGCATCGGCCATCGGCGAGGGATACCAGGGATTGATCCAGATCGCATCGATGCCCAGGTCGGCCAGATAGGACAACCTGTCGCGCAGGCCCGCGATGTCCCCCACCCCGTCGCCGTTGCCATCGGCGAAACTACGCAGATAGACCTGGTAGATCACCGCCGAGCGCCACCATTGCGCGCCATCCATAGGTCAGTTCACCGTTGCCGTCGCGACCCGGGTCAGGTTCTCGCCGGTCTTGGGGTCGAAAAGGTGGATCCGGCTGGTGTCCAGCCACAGCGTCACCGTTTCCCCGTCGCTGATGCGGCTCAGCGGGTCCAATGACACGGTCATCTGTAGGCGCATCTGCTCACTGTCCAGATCGGCTTGCAGTTCATTCAAGGTGGCGGTGATGTCGTCGGGGGCCTCATACGGCACGAATGCGTACTGTTCGTTGCCCAGCCATTCGATCACGTCCACGGTGACGTCGAAGGTGACCCCTTTGTCGATCTTGCTGGGGTCGACGAGGGAGGCATCCTCGAAGCTGCCCGGCCGGATGCCGGCGATCAGCACATCCCGATCGGTGAAGGCGGCCTGCAAGCCGTCCGGCACCGGTACGTCGGCGAACGGCAGCCGCAGCGCACCATTCTCGAGCTGGGCCGGCACGAAGTTCATGGGAGGCGATCCGATGAATCCGGCCACGAACAGGTTCACCGGCTGTTCGTAGAGTTCGCGGGGGCTCGCGACCTGTTGCAGGACCCCGCGGCGCAGCACCGCCACCCGGTCGCCCAGAGTCATCGCCTCGGTCTGATCGTGGGTGACGTACACAGTCGTCACGCCGAGTCGGCGCTGCAGGCGCAGGATCTCGCCACGCATCTGGCCGCGCAGTTTCGCATCCAGATTCGACAGCGGCTCGTCGAAGAGGAAGGCGTCAGCATTGCGCACGATCGCCCGGCCCATCGCCACACGCTGGCGCTGGCCGCCGGACAGTTGCGACGGCTTGCGGTCCAGATGCTCGGTGAGCTCGAGGGTCTGCGCGGCTTCCTGCACCCGCGTGCGGATCTCCTCGTCGGACATCTTGCCGTGCAGCCGCAAGGGGAAGGCGATGTTCTCGAAGACGCTCAGATGCGGGTAGAGGGCATAGTTCTGGAAGACCATGGCCAGCTTGCGGTCCCGCGGCGCCTTGTCATTGACCCGGGTGCCGCCGATGAGCATGTCCCCGCCGGTGATGTCCTCCAGCCCGACGATCATGCGCAGCAAGGTGGACTTCCCACAGCCAGAGGGACCGACCAGGATCATGAACTCGCCGTCGGCGACGTCCAGGTTCACGTTGTCGACCGCCAGGAAACCGTCGTCGTCGCGCTTGACGATGTTCTTCATCGTGATTTCAGCCATGGTCAGCCCTTCACTGCTCCGGAGGTGAGTCCTGCGACGATCCGGCGCTGGAAGATCAGCACCAGAATGACGACGGGGATGGTAACGACCACTGAGGCGGCCATGATGTACGGCACCGGCGACTCGAACTGCGATGCACCTTGGAAGAAGGCCAAGGCGGCGGGCACCGTGCGCGCCGCATCGGTGGAGGTCAGCGAGATCGCAAACAGGAAGTCGTTCCAGCAGAAGAAGAAGGTCAGGATCGCCGTGGTGAACACCCCGGGCGCGGCCAGCGGAACGATCACCTTGCGAAACGCCTGCCAGGCAGTGGCGCCGTCCACCTGGGCCGCCTGCTCCATCTCCCACGGGATCTGGCGGAAGAAGGCCGACATCGTCCAGATCGACAGCGGCAGCGCGAAGGTGAGGTACGGGATGATCAGCCCGAGCCAGGTGTCATAGATGCCTAAGCCCCGCCACATGTTGAACAGCGGACCGACCAGCGCGGCCTGCGGGAACATGGCGATCCCTAGTGCCAGCGACAACAGCAGCCGTTTGCCGCGGAAGTCCAGGCGTGCGATCGCGTACGCGGCGAACATCGCCACGATCACCGCGATCACTGTCGAGATCAGCGCGATGCCGATCGAGTTGATGAGTGCCCTGGTGAACAGGCTCTGACTGAAGACCTCCCGGAAGTTGTCGAAGCTCCACGAGGTGGGCAGGAACTGTGGCTGCCGGGACACGATGTCCGAGGGCGGCTTCATGGACAGGCTGAGCATCCAGACCAGGGGGAAGAGGCTGTACAGCACGATCACGATGCCAGCGACCGTCCACCAACGGCTTGTCTTCATGAGTCACCCCGCACCTGGGAGAGGTCGGTCTTGAATCCCTTGATGAACACCCAAGCGATGGCCACCACCGTCAAGAACAACAGCACAGACACCGCCGAGCCCATGCCGAGGTTCACCAACGTCACGTTCTGCCGGTAGGCCAGGAACGAGATGGTCTCGGTGTTGTTGGCGCCACGGGTCATGACGTAGGGATTGTCGAAGATCCGCCAGGCGTCGAGCGTCCTGAACAGCAGCGCCACCATGATGGCCGCTTTCATGTTCGGCAGGGTGACCCGCGCGAGCCGCTGCCAGGCGGTCGCCCCATCCACCTTCGCGGCCTCCAGCATCTCGGTGGGCACTTGCACGAGCCCTGCCAGCAGCAGCAGCGAGATGAACGGGGTGGTCTTCCAGATCTCCGATAGACAGATCACGAACAGGGCCGACCAGCGATCGCCGAACCAGTTGAAGTCGGTGAGCCCGAGCCACTGGTTGACGAAGCCGGAATCGAGGGCGAACGCGTAGCGCCAGATGAAGGCCGACACCACGGTGACGATCCCGTATGGGATCAGGATGGCCGTGCGCAAAGGTCCCCGTCCCCGGATGATGCGCAGCATCACGTAGGCGAAGATGAAGCCGATCACCAGTTCGATCGCCACGGTGACCACGGTGATGACCAGTGTCGTCACGAAGTCGTTCCACCACAATGGGTCGCTCAGGATCACGAGGTAGTTGTTGAGTCCGACGAACTCCCGGCCGCCCGGGTCGGTCAGCCGGTAGTTGTACAACGACAGCACCAACGCGTACCCCAGGGGGTAGGCGGTCACGAGGACCATGACGATCAACGACGGAGCACTGAGCCACAGCCCGAGCCGGCGCTCCCCCTTGATCCGTTCGGAGACGGTCACTTCGGGGCCAGCGGACTGCGTGGTCACTGTGCTCACTTCGACTCCTTCACCTGTCGGGCGCTCATAGCAGCCGCCGCCCTTGCAGGACATCGGACATGAACGCATCCGTGACGGCCGGAGTGTTCTCGTTCACCGCCCCCGGTGGGTGCCAGGTGTTGATGATGGAACCGGCCACGTCGACGTAGTACGGGGTGATCGGCCGGGGGCCGGCCTCATCGATCGACTGCCGGATCAAGTCGGCGTTGGGATAGGCCTTGCGGACCTCGGGGTCGTCGTAACTCGCCGCGTAGACCGACGGCTCCCCCTCGTCGAGCATGTACTGGGTACCGTTCTCCGGCGTACTCAGGCACTTGACGAGCGCGGTGACCTGCTCCGGGTACTTGGTGAAGGCGCCGATGGCGATGTCGATACCGCCGAGCGGGGGCCGGCTCGGGGTGTCCGGGAACACTCGGGGGTAGCGCGCGAAGCCGATGTCGTCGACCACGGACTGGTCGAGGGTTCCCTCCTCGACCGCGCTACGCGCCGCGGCCAGCACATACGGCCAGTTCAGCATGAACATCCCGTTGTCGCTCTGAAACACCGCGCGCGCCTGTTCCTCTTGCGCCACGGAAAGGTCATTGGGTGCGGCCCGGGAGTTCGCCAGCGTGCTCACGATCTCGGCGGCCTTCTTGCCCGCCTTGCTGTCCATCGCCGGCACCGCATCCCGGCCGGCCTCCGGGTCATTCAGGATCTCCCCACCGCCGGACAGCACCAGGGCGTTCACCCACACCATGAACCCCTCATACCGGGCGCCCTGCTCGGAGATCGTCTTGCCTTGCTCATCGGCCGCCTTCTGCATGTCGTCCCAGGTGAACGTCTCGCTGGTCGGGTCGACGCCTGCCTGCTTGGCCAACGACTTGCGGTACCAGAGCAACTGGGCGTTGGACTTGAAGGGAACCGCGTACAGGGTGTCCTTCCAGGTCCCGGTCTGGATGGGCGCGTCGAGCATGCCCTTGGTGAGCTCAGAGGCATCCTGCTGCGAATACGGCAGCAGGAACCCGGCATTGGCGAACTCCGCGGTGAAGATGACGTCCAGACTCATCAGGTCGATGGACGAGTCCTTGGCGGCCAGGCGCCGCACCAGTTGTTCGCGCTGAGCGGTGGCATCGTTGGGCAGCGTCTCGATGCTGACCTGGTATGCCCCGCCCGACTCGGCCGCGCATTTCTGCGCGAACTCCGCCTGCCCACCGTTGTCGGGGTTGATGTACCAGGTGAGGGTGGGCGTACCCGAGTCCTGCGCACACCCGGTGAGCGCCGCTGCTGCCAACGCCGCAGCCGCGAGCCCGACAATGGGACGTCGTCCCCGCGACCGGATCGACAACATGGCCTTGCCTACCCGCAAAAGACCCGACAATGCCTGCCTGGTCCCGCGGACCCGGCTCGAGTGCCCGCGCCCAGCAACAACGTCGCACTCGCCCACCGGGTGCCCGCGACTAGCCTAAAACCGTGACCCCTGCCCGCCGCGCGGTATTGGCTGCTGTGGCCGTCAACCTGATGGGCGTCCTCGCCCTGTTCCTCACCGGCGCAATGAGCGTGCAGATCGGCCGCGAGTTCGGCATCAACCCGGCCACCATCGGTGCCCTGGCCTCGGTGTTCGCCCTGTCCACGACCCTTGGCAGCGCTCCGCTGGGCCGGCAGGTCCGCCGCCTGGGGGTGCGACGCAGCATGTGGGCAGCCACCACGGCCTCCACCACGGCGCTGCTGGTCTGCGCCACCAGCCCCTCAGCGCCCGTACTGGGCCTTGGCCTGCTGGTGGGCGGCCTCGGAAACGCCATCGGCCAGCCCGCCGGCAACGCGCTCGTGGCCGCCCACGTCCGGCCCGAAAGGTACGGCCTGGGCTTCGCCATCAAACAGTCCGGGATTCCGTTGGCGACGACCCTGGGCGGTTTGGCGGTTCCGCTCATTGCATTGACCTTGGGTTGGCGCTACGCCTACATGCTGGCCGCGCTCGCGGCGGTGTCGGCGGTCCTGCTCGTACCCCGGGACCGGCCGGCCACCGCGGCCCGCAGTGAGCGACGCGTCCCGACCGAACTGACCGGCCGGCTGTGGGTCCTAGCCGTGGGGATGGTGGCCGCTGTCATCGCCGCGACGTCCATCGGTGCGCTCGGTGCTGCGGGCGGGGTCCAGGCGGGGCTCAGCGAAGCCACGGCCGGCTACCTGGTGGCCGCTGGCGGCCTCGCCGGTCTGAGTGTGCGGCTGGCGGCGGGCGTGAGCGCAGACCGCTGGGACTTCGACGCGCTGAACGGGGTCAGCATTCTGTGCGTGCTGGGCGCTGTGGGATGGTTGCTGATGGCAGCGGGTCCGCAACCCCTCTTCATCGTCGGCCTAGTCGTGGCCAACGCGTTCGGCTGGGGATGGCCAGGGCTGCAACACCTGTCGGTGGCACGGCGCTTCCCCACGTCGACAGCGGCCGCCAGCGGCGTCGCGCAGACCGGAGTGTCGGCGGGGTTGCTGATCGGACCGTTGACCTTGGGTGTCATAGCGGGTATCGACTGGTCGCTGATGTGGCTGGTCGCTGGAATCTGTGCGCTCGTGGGTGCTGCAGTGGTCCGGGTGGCTGCCTCATTGATCCCTCGGGGGTAGGGCGGGCACGAGCAGGCTTGCGATCGCATGATCACGAATGCGACGGGCAACCCGGGGAATCGGGGGCTACCTTGTCAACGCAAAGGGGCGGGCCCGGCTTCGGACCCGCCCCTCTCGTCGACGTCAGGCCTGGGCGGCCGCAAGGCGCTCGCGCAGCGAGGCCAACTCGTCCCACAGCGCCTGCGGCACCCGGTCACCGAACTTCTGGAAGTACTCCTCGGTCAGGTCGCACTCAGCAAGCCACGAGGCGGGGTCGACGGCGAACAGCTCTGCGAGTTGCTCGTCGGTGATGTCCAGCCCATCGACGTACAGGTCGCCAGCCAGCGGCTTGGCGCCGATGGCGGTCTCCTCGGCACCGATCCGGCCCTCGACCCGTTCCACGATCCAGGCCAGCACGCGGGAGTTCTCACCGAAGCCCGGCCAGATGAACTTGCCGTTCTCATCCTTGCGGAACCAGTTGACCTGGTAGATCTTCGGCAGCTTCTCCGGATCGGCCTTCTCACCGATCTTGAGCCAGTGACCCCAGTAGTCGGCCATGTTGTAGCCGCAGAAGGGAAGCATGGCGAACGGGTCGCGCCGCAGCTGACCCATCCCGCCCACGGCAGCAGCGGTCATCTCGGAAGAGACCGTCGCACCGATGAACACGCCCTGCGCCCAGTCCCGGGCCTCGTTGACGACCGGGACATTGGTGGCGCGACGGCCCCCGAACAGGATCGCCGAGATCGGCACTCCGGCGGGATCCTCCCAGTTGTCGGCGATCGACGGGCACTGCTCGGCAGGAGCAGTGAACCGGGCATTCGGGTGGCTGCTCGGCTCATCACTGTCCGGGGTCCAGTCTCGGCCCTTCCAGTCGATCAGGTGTGCCGGAGCCTCGTCGGTGAGGCCCTCCCACCAGATGTCACCATCGTCGGTCAGCGCCACGTTGGTGTAGATGCAGTTGCCCCAGAGGGTCTTCACCGCGTTCGCGTTGGTCTTCATGCCGGTGCCCGGGGCTACGCCGAAGAAGCCAGCCTCGGGGTTAATTGCATACAGCCGGCCGTCGTCACCGAAGCGCATCCACGCAATGTCGTCGCCGACCGTCTCCACCTTCCAACCGGGGACGCTGGGCTCGAGCATCGCCAGGTTCGTCTTGCCACAGGCACTGGGGAAGGCCGCGGTGATGTACTTGACGTCACCGTCGGGAGCGGTGAGTTTCAGCACCAGCATGTGCTCGGCCATCCAGCCCTCGTCACGGGCCATCGCCGAGGCGATCCGCAGCGCGAAGCACTTCTTGCCCAGCAGCGCGTTGCCGCCGTAACCGGACCCGTAGGACCAGATCTCGCGGGACTCGGGGAAGTGAACGATGTACTTGGTGTCGTTGCAGGGCCAGGCCACGTCGTCGCGGGCACTGCCGTCGGCGTCGACCAGCGGGTACCCGACGGAGTGCAGCGCCGGGACGAAATCGCCGTCCTCACCGATCAGATCCAGGGCCGCCTGCCCCATGCGGGTCATGATCTTCATATTCACGACGACGTAGGGGGAATCGGTGAGCTCCACGCCGAGCTGCGAGATCCGCGATCCCAGCGGACCCATCGAGAACGGCACCACGTACATGGTCCGCCCGCGCATGCAGCCGTCGAACAGACCCTTGAGGATGCCGCGCATCTCGGTGGGGTCCATCCAGTTGTTGGTCGGGCCGGCGTCGATCTCGCGCTGGGCGCAAATGTACGTGCGATCCTCGACGCGCGCGACATCGGAGGGGTCCGAGCGGGCCAGGAAGGAGTTGGGCCGCAACTCGGGGTTCAGCCGGGTGAAGGTCCCGCTGTCCACGAGTGCCTGGGTCAACCGCTCCCACTCGGCATCGGAGCCGTCGCACCACTCCACTCGATCCGGCTTGGTCAGGTTTGCGACCTCTTCAACCCACTCAAGAAGCTTCTTGTTCTTGGTCGGGGGGTTTTCGAGTCCTGCAATCGTCATCTGTGCACTCCGTCTCCGCGCGATCGACTGTGGACGGCGCGGGGTCGAGCGCCGTTTGGCTGCGCGATTAGCCTCTTCCAGAATGCCATGCAACGGAAACGAAATCACCCCCGGGGCTGCCAAATTCACGTGCAGTTCATGCCGCACGTCGACGTCCGGCATGCGGTGACTCAACGCTCGATTGGCGCAGTCCGATGGGTCATCGGTAAGGTGCGACGAACGATCCGTCGAAGGGGGGCGTGATGAAACTCGTAATTGCCGCAGCTGCATGTTGTTTGGCCGCCGCTCCCCTGCTGTCCACGCTGCCCAGCATCGCGGAGCCCGGTAAGCCTCCCGTGCCCGGCGGCGCCGCCACCGGGCTGACCCAGCACGCTGCCGCGCTCAAGGGCCCTGTCGACGACTTCGCCCGTTATGTCCCACAGACCAGCTGCGACCCCAAGTGGCGCAAGGGCGTCGATGCCTTTCGCGACCTGGTGCTGGCCGCCTATCCCACAACCCAGGACTGGGGCTCCCTGCGCAACTGCACCGACGACGGGGTCAGCGAGCACCTGGATGGCCGGGCCTGGGACTGGCGGGCCAATGCGAAGGATCCCGATGAGTTCGCCGCCGCGACCGACCTCATCAATTGGTTGATGGCCGACGGGCCGGATGGTGAGCAGGCGTACTGGGCCCGACGTCTGGGGATCATGTACATCGGCTACAACCACCGCATCTGGGGCGCGTACCGGGCCCGCGAGGGATGGCGCAAACTCTCGCCGTCGGACCCGCACACCGACCACGTGCATTTCTCCTTCTCCTGGGCCGGGGCCTTCGGCCGGACCAGTTTCTGGGACGGGACCGCGTCGCCGGAGGACTATGGCCCCTGCCGAGCGTTCCAGAACGAGCCGGCCGTGCTCTACAACCGTGGCGTTAAACACCGCGCTCCATGCCCCAACCCACAGCAGCTGACCTTGACGACGAAGCGACCGGGACCGCTGCTGTGGCGCGGCAGCAAAGGCCCGGACGTCCTGCGCGTACAGCAGGCGCTGAAGGTGCCAGGGGCCAATGGCTTCTTCGGTCCGCAGACGATGACGGCGGTCGCGGCCTACCAGCGCGACCGTGACCTTCCGGCCACCGGCGCGGTGGACACGGTGACCCGCACGCGGATGATTGCCGAGGGCATCCTCAAGCGCTGATCGCGGGCGCTGGGTCCAGCGGATCCAGACACCAGTGACCGATGGGAAGGGTAGCTTCGGTCGGGCGCGTCCGGCTGGTGCGACCGAGCGTCACTGCCGGACCCCAGTAGCCGCAACACTTGGCCTGCTCCCACCATCGCGGGTTCGCCTGCTGCTGGGCCACCGGCAAACCGCAGGAGCACCGGCCCTGCAGCCAGCGAGCAACGGCAACCTCGCGACGTGTGCCACAGACTGGACAGAGCAATCGCACGATGTCGGTGGTCTGCTGCGCGGCGCCGACCTCCCCACGCCAATGCACCTTGCCGGCGAGTAGGGCATCGACGAGGTCGGGGACGGCCACCCGGCGGCCGGCGGCCACGGCGTGCGGTTGTCCGTCCCAGCCGTCTACTACGAACAGGGGCACCTGCGGTGTGCAGACGTACCCGGATGGCACGCTGCGGGCCAGCCATACCGCGCGGACGCCTGCCTGTCGATAACGTTCCTGCCGCTCCTGGTACAGACGCAGGACCTGTTTGGACCGCTGCACCTCAAAGGCGATCTGCTGCTGCTCCCGGGTGGCCAGGACATCGGCGATGAATCCCTGGCCCGCGACCTCGGTACCCGCCTGCCAGCCGCTGTCGGCGGCCGCCCGTGCGATCACCGCTTTGAGGTGCATGTGTTCGGCGGACTCGCTGTGCTCACAGCCGCTGTCGCGCTCGTGCACAAAATGCTGAGTTCCCAGCCGGCTGACGCGCCCGAATCCCTTGTGGCCGCAGGGCTGCAACACCACCGTCTGACCCTTGACGCACGACCACTGCTGCTCGTCGAGCAGAGGGGCACACAGCAACTGTCCATCGACCAGCGCACTCAAAGGCATGATTCAGGCATACTCACGTCGCCGGTGGCAGCGACCGCCATGGCGTGGATCTGTGGACGCTTTCCTGGGTGTCCACATCTACGCCAGGTAGCGCGCAGCGATCTGCTCGACCACCCGCGGATCGTCATCCCAGATGGGGTCGTCGGGACGCGGGTCATGCAGCACAAGATCGGTGAATCCGAGCGCCTCGCACCAGTCGTAGAAGCGGGTGAAGTCGTCGAGGTCGGCCAGCGGCCGCCCGAAGGAGTTGGCCACGAGCATGATCCGGGTGTCGACCTGCCGGCCGGTGAGATCGCAGGCCCTATCCAGCATGCGAAGTTGCGCCGTCATGGCGGCTTCGAGTTCGCCCGGAGAACCCTGGTGGGCGTCCGTCACCCAGGCGTCCCCATATGTGGCTGCCAGGCGCATGGTGCGGGGCCCGCCCGCTGCGATCGCCAGCGGTAGCCGCGGCTGCTGGACACAACCCGGCAGCATCCGAGCCTCCACGACGCTGTAGTGCGCGTTCTGGGCGCTGAACGTCGGTTGGGTGAGCAGCCCATCCAGCACCTGTAGGAAGTCGGTCAGCCGGTCCACCCGCTGCGCCGGCGACAGGACCGGCTGGCCCAGCACGGTCGCATCAAAACCGATGCCACCAGCGCCCACGCCCAGGGTGAGCCGGCCGGCACTGATGTGGTCCAGGGTCATGGCCTCCTTGGCGAGGACGACCGGGTCTCGGAAGTTGGGTGAGGTGACCATCGTGCCGAGCCGGATCCGCGAGGTCGACGCGGCGATGCCGGCCAGCCAGGTGGTGGCCCCGAACCATGGCTGGTCACGAAACCGGCGCCAGGACAGGTGGTCGTAGGTCCACAGATGGTCGAAGCCCATGTCCTCGATCTCCCGCGCCCGCGCGACAGCGCGATGCCATGGGTCGGTGGGGATCAGCAGCAGACCAAGACGCATGGCTCTACTTGTAGTACGGATCCGCCCAGCCGAGATAGGGGCCCCAGTGATTCATCCGCCGCCATTCGATGGCCTTGACCGTCCCGTCCGGCATGTTGGTGACCGCCTTGCCGTCACCGACGTAAGTGGCGACGTGGCCGGCGGCATGGCCGGGGTCCCAGAACATCTGCGCTCCCAGCGGCGGGTATTCGTCCTTCGGATAGGCCACGCCGGCGTCCTTCGCGCGGTGCCACTGGGCAAAGGCGTCCCCGAGGCGCGGCCCCTTGGGCATGTAGGCATCGTCGGCGAGTTTGAGGCATTGTCCCCAGTAGCCACCGGTCTTCTGCTCTGCCAGGCGCAGCAGGTAGGCAACCGCCTCCCGCGGGGAGCGGGTGGTGCCCACCGGGTCGAACGCCGCAGCGCGTGAGATCCGCGCGGCCCGCTCCTTGGACCAACTCACCCCGACCCCGGTTCCCAGGCCGGTTTCGTCCTTGCCCTGCGCGGCCGCCGGACTGGCAACCAAGACCGCTAGACAACAGCCGGTCACCAGAACACGCTTCACACTTCCACTAAGACAGAGATCGACACAGGATGGTCATCCGTTTCGGTGATATTGATCACATCCCGTCGACTGTTCCTCACCCACTGTGACGCATGTCACGCAAGAGGGTGACTCCAGCCAGACCCCCAGCGGCAGCCATCACAGCGAGTCCGCTGACCAGGTTGACGTGGGTCACCAACCAGCCGACGACGAGGCTTGCCACTGCACCACCGGCCTGCAGGGACAGGCTTTCGAGCGACATCATCGTGCTGCGCACCGGGGAGTCGATCCGCGCGTGCAGCAGGCTGGCGGCCACCGGGCCCTGCACCCCGACCCCCACGTAGACCAGCAGGTAGATCAACGCGGCGGCTCCGATCCACGGCAATGCGAGCCCCATGACCAGCACGCCGATGCCCAGATAGGCCAGGGCGCCGACAAGTGCTCGCCGACCAGGCAATCGCGTGCTGATACCGGCTCCGAAGGCGGAGACGACGAAGGCGGTGGCCGTCAGCACACCGAACACCGCCGATGCCGTGGTCGCCGAGCCCACCAGCTGCGCGACCCGATCAGGGGACACCAGTTCCACGCCGCTGAGCACGATTCCCAGGCAGACCGCCACGATCATCAGCCGGCGTATCCCCGGCACCCGCACAGCCAAACCCGCCGCGCGTCCGACGGTCTGAGTGACCGACCCCCCGGAGGCCTGATCACCGGTCAGGAGCAGCCATGCCGCCACCGCGTGGACGACCCCCATGGCCGCCGCGATGAGGAACGGGATCGAGAAGGCTATGACCCCCGACCCGGTCGAGGGCAGGCCCACGACGCTGGGAAGCACCCCACCGATGACTGCGCCCGCTCCGAGTGCCAACGCCTCCGCCATCTGCCCACGCGCCAGACCCGGTTCGATCTCGGTGTGCCCAAGCCCGTGCACGGCATCGACGAACCAGGCCTCCACGGGCCCAGACGACAGTGCCCGGGCGGCCCCCATAGTCATGGCCGCGGCGACGATCAAGGGGAAGGTGCCGGCCAGCGCGAAAGCGGCCACACTGGCCGCCTGCAGCACGGAACTGCCCACGATGACCGGGCGCCTGCCCCAACTGTCCGCCAGCCCGCCAGTCGGCAGTTCGAGCAGCAATGTCACCACGCTGTACGCGGCCATCACTTGTCCGACCTGGGCCAGCGTGAGCCCGCGTCCGGTCAACAGCAGGACCAGGACGGGCACCACCAGACCGGTGGGGAACCAGCGCAGGGAGCTGAGCACCACCAGTCTGCGGGTCGGATTCATGCCTTCAAAGTAGTCCCCGCGCGCCGGGTCCCAGACAACCCGTTCCGGGTCCGGGCAGGCTCACAGACCCGTGTCGTGGATCGCGTTCTCGATGCCCCGCCAGATGGTCGGATAGGCGTAGATCATGTTCTTCATCGTGGCGATCGGCACCTGCGCCCGCACCGCCAGCGCCAGGTAGGACAGCACCTCACCGCCGGTGGGACCCATACTCGTGGCTCCGACCAGTACGCGGCGGTCAGCATCGGCGACGACCTTGATGATGCCTTCGTTCCCGACCTTGTCGATCCATCCGCGCGATGTGCTGGGCACGCTCACAGATCCGGTGGCCACGCTCAGACCGGCCTCCCGAGCCTGCTGCTCGGTCATGCCCACCGAACCGAGTTCCGGGTCGGTGAACGTGACCCGCGAGACGGCAGAGTAGTCGACACCCGGGCCGTCCTGCCCCAGGATGGCCCGCTCGCAGACGGCCGCCTGATACATCGCCATGTGAGTGAACGCGCCCTTGCCCGCGATGTCACCGATCGCGTAGACGCCGGGAAGGATTTGCATGTGTTCGTCCACCGGCGGGTACCCATGGTTCAGCTCCACCCCGAGAGCCGCCAGGCCCACCTCATCGGCGTTGGAGCGACGCCCGGTCGCAACCAGGAGGCGCTGGCCCGTGAGCTCCGTGCCGCCGACTGTGACGGCGAACTGCTGCCCGTCATGGCGCACCGCGGACGCGAATTCGCCCGTCCGCACCTCGATCCCCTCGGCCTGCAGCACCTTGGTCAGGATCTGCGCGGCTTCGGGCTCCTCGGCGGCAACGATGCGCTGCGCGCCCTCCACGATCGTCACGCGCGACCCGAACCGGGCGAATACCTGGGCCAACTCCACCCCGATCGCCCCACCGCCCAGGATCAGCAGCGACTGCGGCACCTCGGTGGTCTCGACCGCCTCCCGATTGGTCCAGAACGGGGTCTGCGCCAAGCCGGCGATCGGCGGGATGGCCGCCCGCTCCCCCGCGGCCACCACGATGGCCCGGCGGGCCGAGTAGGTGTCGTCACCGACGATGACGGTCGCGGCGTCGCGCAGCGTTGCGTGGCCGCGCACGAACCGCCCGCCCTGACCGACGAAGCGGTCGACCGCCACCTGGTCGTTCCAGTTGTCGGTGGCCTCGTCACGGATCCGGCGGGCCACCGGAGCCCAGTCGGCGTGGACCTCACTGCTGCCGGCCAGCTCCGGGATTCGTCGGCCCTCGGCCAGCGCCTTGTCCGCCCGGATCATCATCTTGGTGGGGACGCAGCCCCAGTAGGGGCACTCACCGCCGACGAGGTTCGCTTCGATCCCGACCACCTCAAGGCCGGCCTGCGCGAGTTGGCCGGCGAGGTACTCCCCACCCGGGCCCATTCCGATGACGACGACATCACACGTGGTGTCCATGGGCAGACTGTGCCACGTGCCCTGACACTCATGCCTGGTTGACCTCTGCTGCGACTTCTCACCGAATTCCCAGGTACGTCCTATGGCGTTCCCAGGTTGGGCGACGACTGTGTTGACATGACCACACAAGAGCATCTCCCCCAACCCGAGTACCCCCTGTCCGCCCACGATCCCGGCAAACCCTGGGAGTCGATGTACCGGTCCGAGCGCAGGAAGTCCCGGATTCTCGGAGCAAGTACCGTCGCCGCCTCCCTGCTGGCGGTCGGGCTCGGAGCCTGGGGTCTGAATGGGCAGGGCGCCGTCGCGGCGAGTGGGCCCGGACAGCCGGGCGGGCCGAGTACGAGTCAGGTCGGTCCTCCGGGATCGATGGGAACAAGGCCCGGCGCGGGCGCTCCGATGGGCCAGGATCTGGCGGCCATGCTGTTCAATGGCGACGGCAGCGTGAAGGCCGACGCTCTTGCGGCATTCCTCGCCTCGATACCCAGCGGCGCCCTGGACCAGATCGTGGCGATGGCGCTCAGCAATGGTGAGATCACGCAGGACCAGGCCAAGCAGATCACGGATGCCGCCGCCGGCAACGCCAGCAGCAGCAACAGCACGGCACCTCAGGACACGTGATGACCACCGTGGAACTGCGCGACCAGCACGGCTTGGCAGCTGGCACCGGCCTCGTGGATGTCGAGATCGTCGTCCCCGTGTACAACGAGGAGCGGGCTTTGAGAGCCAGCATCCTCGCACTGCACGCCTACTGCCGAACCATGCCGTGGCGGTTCCGCATCGTGATCGCTGACAACGCGAGCGTGGACTCGACTCCCATCGTGGCAGTCCAGCTGGCTGACGAACTGCTCGACGTGACGTACCTGCGCCTGGCGCAGAAGGGCCGCGGCCGGGCTCTGCGGTTGGCTTGGTCATTGGCCAACGCCCGCGTGGTGGCCTACATGGATGTCGATCTGTCGACCGATCTGGCGGCCCTGCCCGTCCTTGTCGCACCGTTGCTGTCCGGGCATTCCGATGTGGCGATCGGCACCCGGCTGAGTACGTCCTCTCGGGTCACCCGGGGCAGCAAGCGGGAGTTCATCTCCCGCAGTTACAACCGGCTGCTGCGATGGACCCTGCGATCACGGTTCAGCGATGCCCAATGTGGTTTCAAAGCGGTGCGCGCCGACCACATTCCCGTGTTGCTGGATCATGTGGTGGATCAGGAGTGGTTCTTCGATACCGAACTGCTGGTGGTGGCCGAACGCAACGGGCTGCGCATCCACGAGGTCCCCGTCGACTGGGTGGACGACCCTGACTCCAGCGTGGACATCACGGCGACCGCGCTGGCCGACATCCGCGGGATCACCCGACTCGGCCGCGACATCGCGAGCGGGGCGATCCGCTTCAGCGACGTCGCCGTGACCGGCTCCGGCCAGGCGCTGCGCTTCATCGCCGTCGGGATCGCGTCCACCGCGCTGTATGCGGTGCTGTACTTGTGCGCCCGGATGATGCTCGAACCCATCGCAGCAAACGTGCTGGCGCTGTTGCTGGCCACGGCGGCCAACACCGCGGTGAACCGTCGGTTCACCTTCGGCATCACCGCCCGGGATGGCTGGCTCACCCACCAGGCCAAGGGCTACGCGGTACTGGGCATCGCGCTAGTCATCACCACAACCGTCGCTGGCCTGCTGCCGGCCAGCACAGGTCGAACCGCCGAACTGGTGGCACTGACCGCAGCCAACCTGTTCGCCACACTCGTGCGGTTCGTCCTGTTCCGCACCTGGATCTTCGGAGGTTCCCGATGACGACCGTGCTCGATCGACCGCAGGTGCAGGCACCGGCCCCCGTCCGCCGCGACTGGACCCGGCCCGCCCTGACCATGCTCCTTCTGGGCACGGCCGCCCTCTACATGTGGGGGCTGTCTGGATGGGCCAACTCGTTCTACTCCGCAGCCGCCCAGGCCGGATCGCAGAATTGGGAGGCGTTCTTCTTCGGCTCCTCCGATGCCGCCAACTCCATCACGGTCGACAAGCCGCCAGCGGCGATCTGGGTGATGGCCCTTTCGGTGCGGCTGTTCGGTCTGAGCCCCTGGAGCATTCTGGTGCCGCAGGCCCTCATGGGCGTGGCCGCGGTGTTCCTGCTCTACGCCTGCGTGGCGCGCTCCTTCGGCAAGCCTGCGGGCCTGTTCGCAGGCGCGATCCTGGCCACCACACCCGCAGCGACGCTGATGTTCCGGTTCAACAACCCTGATGCGCTGCTGGTGCTGCTGCTGGTCGCTGCCACGTACGCAGTGATCCGCGCGATGGAACACGAGAAACTGCGGTGGATCCTGGTTGCGGGCATGGCCGTGGGCTTCGCCTTCCTCACGAAGAGCCTGCAGGCCTTCCTCGTGCTGCCCGGCTTCATCCTCGCGGTGCTCATCTACTCGCGCCGACGGATCTCGATGCTGCTTACCGCGGCAGGCGCACTGGTCCTCTGCGGCGGCTGGTGGCTGCTGATCGCCGAACTGTGGCCGGCTGCGTCGCGGCCCTACATCGGTGGATCGCAGACCAACTCCGCGCTCGAACTGATCCTGGGCTACAACGGCCTCGGCCGGATCACCGGCGAGGAGGCCGGCAGCGTCGGCGGTGGCATGGGCTGGGGAACGCCGAGTTGGCACCGCATGTTCGATGCCGACTGGGCGGGTCAGATCGCCTGGCTGCTGCCCGCCGCGTTCGCCGCGATCCTCGTCGTCTGGTTCCTGAGCCGCGAGCGTATGCACCGGGTGGCCACTGTCGTGTGGGGCGGCTGGCTGCTGGTCACCTGGGCCACCTTCTCCTTCAGCCAGGGCATCATCCACCAGTACTACTCTGTGGCACTGGCACCCGCCATCGCCGCGCTGGTGGCCATGGCCACGGTCGTGCTGTGGCGCCGAAAGGCCTTCGTCGGCCTGGGCGTGCTGTTGGGCGGCTCGGCCGTGTACGCCGCGCTGTTGCTGATGACAGCCAACTACGACGGGCTGGGCTGGCTGGTGGGTGTCGTCGGCGTGGCGGCGGCGGTGGTCCTGGGCCTCGGTGACCTCACCCCTGTGAAGGTCCGCAAGGCCTTGATCGGCGTCCTGGTGGCCGTCAGTCTGCTCGGCCCGCTCTCCTTCAGCCTGGAGACCGCCTCGCGGGTCACCAGCGGATCACTGCCCACTGCCGGTCCGAGCCTGGGGGCCAGCACCGGCCCGGGCGGCCGGGCGGGAGGTCCGGGTGGCCTGCTCAACAGCCCTGATGTGAGCAGCGAACTCGTCAGCGTGCTGAGCCAGGAGGCGTCGGACTTCACCTGGATCGCCGCGGGGATCGGCAGCCAGACAGCAGCCGGGTATCAACTGGCCAGCGGATACCCGGTCATGGCGATCGGCGGCTTCAACGGCAGTGATCCCTCGCCGACGCTGGAGCAGTTCCAGCAGTACGTCGCTGAGGGCAGGATTCATTACTTCATCCTCAGCGATGTCGGTGGACCCGGCGGGGGCGGCGGTTCTGCGATCAGCACCTGGGTGCAGCAGAACTTCGACTCCAGCACCGTTGACGGCGTGACCCTGTACGACCTGTCGGCATG
>ERZ795062.628-NODE-628-length-29032-cov-4.767540_pt1 | contig 29032 bp, 49 predicted proteins | sample MGYA00375146_ERZ795062 | MGnify/ENA primary metagenome ERZ795062 (study PRJEB30191, sample SAMN05720281) | activated sludge metagenome | isolation source: Anaerobic digester | place: USA | collected 2015-07-16 ... | reverse complement strand
TTGATTATTATCACAAAAAAAATCACCAACTGATATTGGAGCACCTTCTAATGTTTTTAATTGATTAAAAGAACAATCAAAAGTACCAGTAACATTTCTAAATTTTAATGGTAGTTTAGTTAATCCTTTATTATATAAATTAACATTACCATTAACATTAATTGAACCATCATCATTAATGGTGTAGTTGGTTATATATTTTTTACATATTGAATGTATATCTTCTTTAGATTCGTTAAATAATCTTAAATATTTCATTACTTATATATAAAAATCCAACAATACATAATAAAGATTTTTCTTTATTTTGTAATCTGAATATTTACCAAAACATTAAAAGTCATTGTTGTAATTTATGAGCTAGGTTTGAAAACACAATTTTCCTAGATTCTAATATTTTCTTTGTATATGAATAATTTTTTTGGTCAGAAAAAAATTTATCATGGTTTTTATATACGCAACATAAAAATTGAAAAAATTTTGAAAATTCAATTTTTTTTGGTATATTTGTCAGTACACAAATGAATAAAGAGAGGATACTCAGCATTCAAATTAATTTTAAAATTTATAAAATATGAAATTAGATGAAAGAACATTTGGTGATTCACCTGCAGCGATAAAACTAGCACAAATAATTAATGAAAATAACTTAGATAGTTCCAGAGTTAGTAAATTTCTACAAAAATTTAATGAAAGACTAAAATCAATTAACCATTTAGATAAAGATATGGCTAATTATCTTGGCCAATTAATTTTCAAAGAAATGAGTAAATATTGTACTTTAATACCAAAACCATTAAATACTTATACACATAACGTAATGTGTGCTAAATATAGAGATTGGATAAAAACTAATATAAAATAAACCTTTAATATTATTTTTTATTATAAATCATTATATAGTTCCATATTATAACAGATAATATGAATATGATTTCAAAGACACCATAACTTATTTTAAGTGAAATTGAAATAAGTAATGATAGCACACATACTAATATTAGTATAGAAGATAATGCTGTTATTCTTTTTATTTTGCTAAAGATTCCATACCAAAAAATGTAACCAATATAAAGTAGAAAGAATGCTGCAGCTAATGATAGATGGATATACTTAATATCCATTGTTATGAAACCGCTAAGTGAAAAGCATATTAGTGATGTATAAAGTAAGTAGCCTAGTATTCTTTTATGTAAAGTATTATTAATTATTTTATTTGATTCTATTCCAGTGGATAATAATGATAAGGCCATTAATTGATTAAATAAAATCCAGATTTCTTTAGTCTGTGGTTCGATACCAAATCTTGAAAGGGGATCATTTAGAATATTAGCATCGCTTATCATAAAATAACATATGATTGGAATTACAGTATTGATATGTTTCGATAATAATTTAACAAGGTACTCATAATATTCATCTTAGTATTTTAGTCTATATATTCAACTTTAATTTTAATATCTTTAGGAGTTGGTAAATTCCCTCCAAAATAAGGATAAGTAAAATATCTTGGTAAGAACCATTTAGAAGTTCTATTGAATTTATATTCATTATTATTAAAAATGATTATATAATTATATTTGGTAATTTTGATTTCTATACTAAATTCTATATTTTCATATATTTCTCCAATAACTTCTGCGTAATGCTTACCATTATTATAATAATAAGCCATTAAATCAAATTTGTCTTTATAATATCTAAAACCGACTCTAATTGAATTTATTCTATGATAATAGGAATCTGATAACCCAACAAGTTTATTTGTTTTTATTTGATCTGATTTACTCATAAATTTGTATTTATGATCTCCTATTAAGCATATATTAAACCTTTTAGAGTTATTGATTGTAAAAAAAGGAAATTTCAATTTTAAGAAACTTCTATGTTTACCTTTTTTTATTTCAAATATCATTTCTTATCAATAAAGTTTCTTTTAATAGTAGCACAAGACATTAATATAAATACCCAGATAACATAAGACATCGGTATAAAATAAACCCAAGGTTTAACATCGAAGAAAGCTAATGGTATAATTGATAGAAGACATAAAGCTACTAGTTTATATGATACCGTTATAAATAATTTATCTAACATAATTGATTTTATTTTTATATATTATTTTTTAAGATTTATATTTTAATAAATACGTTTTTAAATATCTCATTTGAAAAAAGATTTTATTTTTGATATAAATGATTTCTTTTTTATTTTATAACCTTTTACATATAAACGTATATCACTTATTCTAGCATTTGACCATGCATTTTTATCTTCTATCAAATCTTTTATTTGACATTTTATATAAGAAGATTTAGGATAGATTTCATTAGTATTTGGGCGATTACCATCAAAAGATATATAAAGTCTTATATCTTCAACTTTCGTTTGACTAGTTACATAACTATCTTTGAAAGGTTGATTATTTATTTCGTATTTACTAACTAATCTAGAAAAAAGAAAAATTATGGCACTTAGAAATAATGGAATGATTACTCAAGGAGAGTATAATGGTAAAACCTTAGAAGAAGCTACACAATATGCTAAAGATGGTGGATATACAGTTAGAATTGTAGAACAAGATGGTCAATCATTTATACTAACAATGGATTATAGAATGGATAGAATAAATTTTAGAGTTAAAGCTGGTTATGTAATTGATGCATATGGTGGATAATTATTATAATTTTATTTTAATTATTAAAATACTTTTTATATCTTTGTAGAAAATAATAAAGTTATGTTCAAATCAGTACTCGAAACACTCTCAGACACAGAAATCATGGCAATTAGTCATCAATTGGCTAACCCAAATGTTCCTAATAAATCAATTGTAAAACAATTAAAAGGTAAATCAAACTACAACTTTTCCGAAATAAAAGGAACGGATAATGAGGTTTTGGTACAACTTTTACTTGAAGTAAACATTGAATTGGCTGAGAGACTATATAAGTCTAACGCTAATTTATAAAAAGATGAAAACAGTCAAGATTAGTAGGTTTTCCAGATTAAGAAAATAATATATATAATATGGAAAACCAAATATATCGAGATCCTTTACCAAAAAATTGAGGCTCAAACATATCACCACTCTCCTGTATATATCTAGAGCCATCTTCTGATTCATATCTTTCTATATTCTTCATAGAGTTAACATGATTTTCTATAGTTAGGGATAGAACTGCATTTAATACATTTTTGAAGAATTTTTCACTTTCAGTCATAATAAAAATTTTTACAAAAGTAATAAAAAAAATTTTATCTATTAAAAATAGATAGAAAAATATTTGCAGTAAAAGATAAAAACATACAAGCTAGAAAGGAAATACCAATAATAAAATCATAAATACTATCTTTGAAACCATCAATATTATTTTGACAAAATATACCAATCAACATTATTATAAATGATAAAAATGCAAATGTGTAAGTCATCTTAAATAGTATATTAGTTAATCTAAATTTTATTTTCTTTTCCATATTGGATTATATATTAAATAATTGTATAGTTTTGTAGTTTTTTGTATCTTTGCACTATGAAAGAGAAAACAGATATATTATTAATAGGCGCTGGTATAATGAGCGCAACCTTAGGAACTTTATTAAACCAAATTAAACCAGATTATAAAATTATCGTTTTAGAAAAACAAGAACAAGCTGCTACCGAAAGTTCTGATGCTTGGAATAATGCTGGTACAGGACACTCTGCTTTTTGTGAGTTAAATTATACTCCTATTAAAGATGGTAAGGTTGATATAAGTAAAGCTATTTCAATCGCTGAACAATTTGAAGTATCAAAACAATTTTGGTCTTATCTTTTAGATAAAGGAATTATAACAAAAAACTTTATAACTAAAATACCACATATGTCATTTGTTAAAGGTGATAACGATGTAAATTTTCTAAAAGAAAGATACGAACTCTTAAAACAAAATCCTTTATTTGATGATATGATTTATAGTGAAGATCCAAAACAAATTGAAAATTGGGTACCACTTATGATGAAAAATCGTAAAGATAGAGAAAAGATTGCTAGTACTTATATGAATATAGGCACTGATGTAAACTTTGGTAAACTTACTAGAGAAATGTTTCAATACTTATCCAACCAAGACTCAGTAAGTATTAGATTTAATAATGAGGTTTATAATATTAAAAAAAGTAAAGGTAGATGGGTAATAAAAACTAAAGACATTTCAACTAGTCAAAAAAGAAAAATCATAACCGATTTTGTTTTTATTGGAGCAGGTGGTGCATCAATACATCTTTTAGAAAAATCAGGTATTAAAGAAGGTATTGGTTATGGGGGATTTCCAGTAAGTGGTCAGTGGTTAAGATGTATAAATCCAGATGTAATTAAAAAACATAGCACTAAAGTTTATGGTAAAGCTCAGATTGGTGCACCACCAATGTCTGTACCACACTTAGATACCAGATATATAGACGGTAAAAAAGAGTTATTATTTGGACCTTATGCTGGGTTCTCAACTAAATTTTTGAAAAATGGTTCTTATTTTGATTTATTCAAATCAATAAATCTTTATAATATTGTTACAATGGTTAGTGCAGGTTTAAGTAATATTCCTTTAACAAAATATTTAATTGATCAAGTTAAACAATCTAAATCAGAGAAGATTAACTATTTAAGAGAGTTTATACCGAATGCTGATCCTAATGATTGGGTATTAGAGACAGCAGGACAAAGAGTTCAAGTAATTAAAAAAGATACCAATGGTAAAGGCATATTAGAGTTTGGAACAGAAGTTATTAAATCATCTGATGGAACATTAGCAGTTTTACTAGGTGCTTCGCCAGGAGCATCAACCGCAGTTTCTATTATGATTGATTTAATTGAGAAATGTTTTTCAGAGGATTTTACTCAACAATTGAGTAATATTATACCATCTTATGGTAAAAAACTAAATGATGATAAAAAATTGTGTCAAGAAATTAGAAATAAAACAAACAACTTATTTTAACTTTTATTATATTTGTAAAAAAATAAACTATTTATGAAGATTTACAAAGCATCAAAACTATCAACATCAACGAGTAAAATTTTTCCACACCAAGTTATAATTGGTGAGAGTTCAGTAACAATTTCGCAACCAGGTTTGTTTAGCTCAAATGAAAAAACAATTCCTTTTTCTAAAATTGCATCAGTAAACATTGATTGTCCAATGATTGGATTTTCAACAATTAAAATTGAAACAACTGGCGAGGGTAATATTGAAAGTTCTGGTTTTACAAAAGCAGAAGTAACTGAAATGAAACAATTTATTTTATCAAAAATTTAATCAATGTTAAATAGAAATCAAAAAAGAGATCTTGAAAATATCACTTCATTAAACTCAAAGTTTAACAGAGGTGATATTTCTTTTGATGAAACTAAACAAATATTAGATAATTCTTCCGATGAAAGAATTTTACATTTATTAAAAATGTCTAATCAAGAATTAAGATATGAATTAATTATTTGTATATTAACCTTTTTTGATAGGAAAAGAATTAAAAAATTATTACTACCTTATAGTGAATTTGTTAGATTTATTAACGAGTTAAGTAATAATCACCCTTTAGAAGTTATTGAAGAATTATACTTCTTAACTTGTGAACAAATCAAAACAGGTTATATACCTGCATCACCTTTAACTATTAACTTATTTAGATAAATGTACCTTTTCGGATCAACACTTATTAAAAAAATATTTCCAGACTTTAGAGAACCCAATGACTTAGATTGGGTAACTAATGATAAGTCAAAACTTAAAACTTCTTCTAGGAAAGAAGAATATCACTATATCCCTAATACACCTGATCGTGAAATGACAGCAGATGAAATTTATACGATTAAGGTAAGCCATGCCATATATGATATACACTGGCAAAAAACAATGGCTGATATAAGATTTTTACAAACAAAAGGTTGTAAACTTTTACCAGATTTTTTAATAGAATTAAGACAATTTTGGGAGACAATACATGGAGTCCAAAAAAGAACTGACTTTGAAGTTCAACCAGGTAAGTTTTTTGAGGATCGCGTTAAACGAAAAATTAATCATGATGATTTACACCAAATGTTGAATCCAAATCCAACATATAAAAAGATGATTATAAATGATGTAAATCCATCACCTGATAAGTTTTATAATCTTTCAGACTTTGATAAGAAAGAAGTTCTCTTTGAAGAATCATTTGTTATCGCAATTGAAAGATTTAGTAATCTACCAGATCGTGCAGCTTACAATAAAGCACAAAATAGTCTTGTTACAAGATTACATCCAGTATGGTTAGCAGATTATATCATACAAAATTGGAGTAACTATTATTGGGATCCAACAAATTCAAATTTTTACAAACAATATAAAACAATAAAAAACTAAAATTATGCTTATTACAAGAGAACTAATTATTGAAAGAATTAAAAAAAATGATACTGACTTCTTTTATGGTCTTTATAATGGAGAACTTAATGGAAAATACATCAAAGAACTATATGATGAAGTCAAAACTGTTTATGATCAACACTATGGTGATGGTAATGAATACTACCTTGCATTAGAATTTACTAACTTTGGAATGTTTGTTTTACTAGAAGGTTATTATTCATCTTGGGACGCACCAGGATGGAATAGCGTATCACACGCAATGCCATATGAATTCAAAGAAACTAGATATAAAGAAGCTACACTTGATTATATCAGAGATAAAAAAATTGAAGAAGTTTTATCAGAAGATAAACCAGTAAACGAATAATATGAAACTTAAATTAAGATAAAATGGAGATAAAATCCATTTTATCTTTTTTTATATCTCTATTTATTTTACTACAAAGTGGTTGTAAATTAGTATAATGATTTAATAAGTTTAACTCTTCAATTGAACTTGCAGAGGATAATGGTACTATATGATCAATATCCCAACCATAATTTAATTCTCCATTATATAACCCATAGTTTTCCCAAGTCATCCAACTCTCAAATTTTGATTCTAAATAGTCTCTTAAATAAACTGCATCACATCCTAAAATACTTCTAGTATTTGAGCTTTTATGAAATTTTTTACTTTTAATACTTCTCGTAATCATATTTCTCATACTTTCATATAATTTATAAGTTAAATCGACCTTTCTTCTATTATTTCTATAACTATTGTTACTTAAATTTAACTTTTCTTTATTTTCTTTTCTATATAATTTACTATACAATTTTCTTTTTTCGGTATAAGGAATCGGTTTATACTTTCTCGGATTTATTTTATGATATTCTCTATTTTTTAATAAAATTACTTCCTTATTATCTTCATAATAATCTTTCCTTTTTCTTTTAAGCTTTTCTTCATTTTCAGTTTTATAACTTTTAAGATATTCACTTCTACAATCTCTACAATCACCTCTATAACCATCACTACTATCTTTTCTAGGTTGAAAATCTTCAATCTTTTTTTCTAAATTACATTTTATACAAATCTTTTTATCACACAAATTTATTTCAATTTTCTCCGGTTTTAGCGAATATTTCTCTTTCTCTTTTCTACACTCTTTACATTGTGATCTATAGCCATCTTTACTTGTTGACTTTTTATGAAAACAATCATATTCTTTCTCAATTTTACATATAGTACAATATTTCATAAACAAAATAACATTTTTATATATATTAAATATTCAGTAATATATAAAAATATATTATATTTGTAAAAAATAATTAAAATATGAGACCAACATCAGGAATTTGTGTAGATGGAAGTAGTCGTGGTAATCCCGGTGACGCCGGTTATCAAGCAGTTGATATAGCTACGGGAGAAGTTTTATTTAATGTGAAAATTGGTGACTCTACTAATAATATAGCTGAGTTTATTGGTTTAGTACACGCATTAGACTATGCTATAAAAAATGGTTATACGGAAGTTTACTCAGATAGTCAAACTGCAATCGCTTGGGTAAGAAACAAAAAAGCAAAATCTACATTAAAGTTGAATCTAAAAACAGAAAGATCAATAAATTTAATGAATAAAGCAGAAGCGCACTTATCTAAAATTCCTGGATCTTTTAACTTAGTTAAAAAATGGGAAACCGGAGATTGGGGAGAAAGTCCAGCAGATTTTGGATATAAATAATTTATTTTTATAAACTATATTAATAATTTTTTTATATTTGCACTAAAATAATTAAAATATGATTAAAAAAATTTTTATAGTATTTATAAATTTATTTATGAACACTATTTACGCACAGAACGATTCAATTAAAAATTTAGATGAAGTTACCATAACAGCATCTAGATTCAAATTAGAAGCAGTATTAGCAAAAACTATACAGATGGATTCTGTAAAGGATTATTTTGCACAAGAAACCCCTTACTTTTTTTCGAGAACACCTTCTATTATCTCACAAAGTGATAATGGTACACCATTCGGATATTCATACTTCTCATTAAGAGGTATGGGTCAAAATCGTATTAATTATACATTAAATGGTGTCCCTCTTAATGACGGTGAAGATTTAGCAGTGTACACATCAAACTTTACCGATTTACTTAGTAGTTTAAGATCAGTTCAAATTATTAGAGGAGCCGGTATATCCTCAAACGGAGCAAGCTCTTATGTTGGTTTAATTAATATGGATTTATCAACTCCATTTGATAATAAATTGGTGGAATTTAATTCTATGTTGGGAAGTTTTAACTCAAGAAGAAATTCTGTTAGATTTTACACCAGTGTTAGTAAGAAAGGATTTGGTGCTACTTTTAGAGCGTCAGAAACCTACACAGATGGTTTTAGAGACTATTCATCAGGAAAAAGCTTATCCTTTTCTACATCATTAGGGTATAAAACTGACGTAACATCAATTAGGTTTAATGCTATCTTTGGCAAAACTAAAAATGGCAGTCTTGGTTGCCAGTACCAGAGGGTTTACCAGTAACAACTAATATATTAGCAACTGATTTTGGTATTAGACCCCAATACGATGATTTTACAAGTGGTATTTACCAATTACAAATAGCAGGTAAATTCTCTGAACAAACCTTATTTAATTTAAGTACTTACTACACTCATATTGATGGTAATTATGACATGCCTAATTTTTTAGTTTTTGGTGAAACAAATAACCTTAAACTTAATTCATCAAACTGGGTGCTTACTATAATACTAAGTACTCAAATAATGGACTTACAATTCAACCAGGATTTACTGTAAATTCATATAAGAGAAAACATATCGGAAAAACAAATGATGTATTTCAATATGAAAATCTAGGTGAAAAGATTGAAGCAACTGCATTTACAAAAGCTTCTTATAAACTAGGTTTAGATTGGATTGTTGAAGGAGATTACCAATTCCGAAATACAACATTTAACTATAAGAATGAAATAGAAAACTTTGGAACAAAACTATATGAGTATAATTTTCATAACTACTCATTTGGATTATCATATAGAAGATTTGATACATTCAAACCTTATATAAGTTTTAGTAGATCATCTAGAGAACCAAGTAGAACTAATATATTTTTATACACTGATAATCCAACAAGTGAAAATGAAATCACAAATGTAAAACCAGAAACAGTAAGTGATCTTGAATTAGGTACTAAAGTTAATGCAAAGAATCTGAAAGGAACAATTAATGTTTACTCTATGAGATTTAATAACGAAATTGTATCTATTGGACAATTAAACTCAATGGGAATATCATTAGGAACAAATGCTAAAAGTTCTAGTAGAGTTGGTTTAGAAGGAGATTTAACATTTACAAAAAATAAACTTGAAACAGGTTTTACTTTTAATGTATCAAGAAATAGAATTTCATTAGATGATAAAAGTTCTAATCCAGTTTTAACACCAAACTTTAATTCAAACTTATTTATTAGTTATAAAATAAATAAATTTGAGATAGGTTCAAACTATAAATATGTTGCACAATCATTTTTAGATACTGATAATGATTTTATTTGTCCAGAGTATCATTTAATTGATCTAAATTTTAACTATACTCTTGATAATAAATTTTCAATTAGATTTTTTGTAAATAATATCTTAGATAGAAATTGGACAACTGGTGGAATAGCTTCACCTGGCTTTGGAAGAAGTTTTTACTATACATCTGGTGTAAACTTCTTCATGAATGTAAATTATAAATTATAATGAAAAAAAATTGTATAGAAAATATTTTAGATAAATTTAAGTGCTTCGATAGATTTAACGATGTTGTTTATTTTGACATTATGATTAAACCAGACTTTAGAAAAGCTAAAGATGGTAAGATACTCGATTACTCAACATATTTAGTTTACGAAGAAAGAGAGTTTAATCCGGAATTAAACACTGATAGTTTATCTATAAAATATTTTGCTGAAAAAGAAAGATTCACAGTAACCTTCAAAAGAGGAATATTTACTGAGAAATTTTCTGTTAGCAAAAGAGTTGCTATACATAAAAATGTTATTAAACAGGTAATAGAATTATTATTAAAAAAATTAAATGAACGTTATAGAGTTATTAGCAACGCTTTTTAGTCTTTCATCAGTTGTTGCATCAGTTAAAAATAGTGTACTTACTTGGCCATTGGGTATAGTAGGTATACTTTTTTACATGATACACTTTAATAATTTAGAACTAACAGCAAATACATTTTTACAATTAGTATTTCTTATACAATCTTTATACGGATGGTATAAGTGGAAATCTTCTAATAATAATATAACTAGATTAAATAGATTACAAATAATTTATACTAATCTAATATTCTTTACATTATCTTTCGGTATGATATTTCTACTTAGATACTTTACTAATGATAAACTAATTATATTAGATAGTATAACAACATCATTGAGCTTGGTTGGTATAGTTTTACTTGCTATGAAAAAAATACAATGCTGGTATTATTGGGTTTTAGCAGATATTCTTTATATCTTACTATTTCTATGTAATAAAGATTACTTATCTATGATAACTTACTCAGTATTTTTAGGTTTAGCTATTACTGGGTTGAAACAATGGAAAAAATATATGACCTAAAAGGAAAGGTAATAATTGTAATATATACATTAAAATGACATAATAAAATGTATATAGAAGATAAAGAAATAGTCAAAATTACAATATCCAACATAAGTAAGACTAAATGGGAAAGAAAAATAGATAGAAAGATTGATGATAATGAAATTGAGGTTCATTGGACTTTATTAAAAGGAACAACATTTAGAACTCTAAAAATAGATGTGATTTGTGACGAATGTAAAATAATACATCAGAGAAGAATAAGAGATTTAGACCCTGAGAATAATACACATTATTGTAAGAGTTGTAATAAAAAAGGTGACAGAAATTTTAGCTTCGGTAAACCTATTAACGAAAAAGCAAAAGAAGCATTAAAAGAATGGAGAGAAAAAAATGAAAATCCATTTACTTGGGAAAGTAGTAAATCCAAAATAAGAAAAGCAAACCCTTGGCAAAAAACACGTGAAAAAAATATCGGTAAAAAAAGAAGTAATGAGGTTAAAGATAAAATGAGTAAATCCGCAATTATAGCATTTAAGGAAGGTCGTAGGAGTCCAGGTAGTGGTTGGGCAAAAATACACACTAAGGAATATAAAGGAATACACTATCAGAGTAAATATGAATTAAATTTCTTAAAATATCTAGAATCTAGAGGTAAGTTAGATATTATTGAAAAAGGACCAACCATTCCATATTTTGATATAAATGGTAAAGAACATATGTACTTTAGTGATTTCAGAATAAAAAATACAAATATTATATTTGAGATAAAATCTTGGTACTACTGGGAAAAAAACAAAGAAATAAATATCATAAAAAAAGAAACTGCATCAAAAATATATGATTTTTATTTAATAATGGATAATAATTTTACAGAAATAGATAAATTAATTGAGGATGAAAAAATATAAAAATGGGTTAGTTTTAGGCAAGTTTTTTCCAGTTACTCTCGGTCACAAATATTTAATAGACACTGCAATTGAAAACTGTGAACATGTCAATGTTATCATATCACATAATCCTACTCAAGAAATACCAGGTATGATTAGATATGAAGCTATTAAAGAAACTTATAAATTTAATAATAAAGTTAGTGTTTATCAATTTGATGATACTGACCTACCACAACATGACTATGAGTGCGAATCATTAGACGAATTCTACTCATATTGGATCCCAGAGATTTTTAGTTTAGTAGGAGATTTAGATGTCGTATTTACATCAGAAGATTACGGCGAAGGTTTTGCTAAATATCTAAGTGTAGACCACTTTTTAGTTGATAAAGAAAGAGTTACTATTCCTATTAGTGGTACTTTAGTTAGAGAAAACCCATTTAAGCATTGGGATTTTATTGCAGATCAAATGAAGCACTATTTTGTAAAAAGAATAGCCATAATAGGACCCGAGTCAGTTGGTAAATCAACAATAACAAAGAAATTAGCAGCGGCTTTTAATACTAATTTTGTTGATGAATATGGTCGTATAGTTTATGAAGCTAATGGTAATAAAGCAACCAAAGATGATTTTATTCCAATTTCAGAGGGGAGACAATCTTTAGAAGATTGGTTAATAAAAAAATCAAACAAAGTAATTTTCTGTGATACTGAAGATATAACAACTTTACTTTTTTTACCGATGTATTGTAAAAATGAAGATTATCAAGAGATAGAAGAAAAACTAAAGAAATCAATTGAGCTTAAAAATCCATATGATCTTTATATACTCTTAAAACCTGATTGTGAAGCAATACAAGACGGTACAAGAAACTTTTTAGAAGAAAGAGTAAATCACTATGAAACTATAAAAAGAGAGCTTAGAAATAGAAATTTGAGTTTTGTTGAAGTAGGTGGAGATTGGGATCAAAGATTTAGCGAATGTGTTAAAATTGTAAAAAATAATTTTAATATATAAAAAAAAGTAACAATATAAGATGTCACAAGAAATAGACTTATTAACAAAACTTTATACCTTTTATGGTAAAAGATATAAAGGTCAAGAATTAGAAACAAAATTTAATGCCGCTGTTTATGACTTAGTCAAAACAGGGGATGTTAGAAAATCAACATATATGGAGTTTTGTGTTGAACATGACATAGAACCACAAGTTGAACCAGTAAGACCACCTGCGCCAGCCCGTGAGAGTTTAACTTTTACGGGTTATTCCAAACGATACCTCTAAAGCGCTTATAAACACCTGCACCTGAACCTGCAAGACATTACTATAATGATGGTTGTGGTGGTGGAGCTAGATATAGCAGATCATCTTGTTAAACTAGTTAACTTTTAAGGTAGTATCTTTTTTCTAACTGTGTTCATCAAAAAGCTTTATTATATCATCATCATCATAATTATCTATAACGACATACCTTGCATTATAAACAGAATAACCCGTATAACCTTCAGGTAATTCTTCTTTTTCAACCCAAGTATAAATCCCATCTATCTTTTGTCTTAAAAGATAAACCATTCTTTTTTGATCAAGATAAACTTGCATGTTAGGAAAATATAAATATCTTAACATACAATTGTTTTCTTTGTTAATTGGTAATGAATTTTTTGTAATTGATGGTTGTGCAAATGCACTTATCGTAAATAATAGCAGTATAATTAATTTTTTCATAAAAATAATTAAACCACAAAGATAATAAAAAACTAGTCTCTATAAAATTTATTAATAGAAAATCTTGAAGAAATAGAATTTATTAATCTCTCATATGCATCCTTAGGAACTTGATCACCAGAATCTTTATGAGCTTTATCGAGCGCTTTTTTTATAGCATCTGATAATTCAGACTTATTAGTAATCATATCAATAAATAATCTCTTAAATTTAATAGCGTTTTTTCTATCTGAGAATAAAACTTCATATGCATCTTCAGTACTAAATCCTAAATAAGATTTTTCTGGATTAAAATAAGTAATCCATCTTTTTTTATCTGTGCTATCTTTATCAACAGTTGTCAATCCTAAATCAATAGACATAGAATAAATAAGCCCACTTGAGTTTATATAAAGATGTTCATCACCTAAACCTAATCCCTCTAAACCCTTTGCAGTCTCATCATCAGCAGGCATAAACCCTACCAAAATAGGAATACCTATATTATATTCATATGAATACTTATTATTTTCATCTTTACCCATAAATGCATAAGAAATATTATCTAAAAATGAGTACTCATAAACATCAAAATCTATATAGAAGTTTCCAGTAAAAATATCATCAATATTTGAGTAAATAGAGCAAGTAAATGTACCTCTTCTTGATAGTTTCTCCCTAAGTTCGTTAACTTTTCTATTATGCTCTCTATCCTTAACTATTGATGCCCAATTTTCAAGTTCACTAGCTCTTCCGTGATGCTTATATTTTTTTAATTTATTAGCAGCATTTATATAAGTAGAAGGCATTAACTCTTCATTAAATAATCTTAAGTATTTCATGAAATTATATATTATTTGTAGGAAACGTTTTTTCACGAATAATCTTCATAGATCTATCTTTTTTGAAAGTATTCCGAAATAGTATGTAGCATAATAGTTTTTCTTATGGTAATTAAATTGTTACCTCTTCTGAGTTTCTTTCTTCCCAACAGTCTTTGCAATATTCATCTAAATCTTTAGGAACTTCATTTTTACAAGCATCAACACAAGCTTCATGATATTGAGAAAAAGATGTAAAACTATTAGGATCTATATTTTTTGTTAAGTGATCATAGATATCCTGATTAGACTCGTTAAAGCTAAAGCTTTCAAATGTTTTAATATATTTCATATAAAAAATATTTTTTATTATATATTAAAATTTAAAACCACTTTTTATATATAGTATATGAGAATAAAATTATTTGAAGAATTTTCTAACGAAGAGTTAGATACATTAGGTTATGAGATAAAATCTAGATGCATTTGGTTAGAAGATGAAGGATTTGATATAGAAGTAGCAAAAGTTAAGGAATCTTTACACCAAGTTCTAAGAATAAAAATAACCAAAGACCAAAAAACATTTGATGTTCTTGATATTAATGATTACGTTATGACAATTTCAGATTATCTTAGAAGAAATTATGAGGATGTTAAAATAAACTATGTTATTAATAATCAGGTTTATGATCCTATATTATATGGATATTTTAGAATAGGTAAAGACACAACTTGTAAAATATTTCAAATGCGTTGTAAATTGGGTAAATTAAAAAATACCTAAGAATTTCTTTTTATTAGCTTTTCCATCCTCATCACTTAATTCTAATATAGAATCAATTTTTTTATCACGTTTATATTGTAAACTAATAGTATTTAGAATAGAATCTAGGGGATTTTTAACTTTATTAGTGCTAAAAATAGATTGGCATTTATTAAAAACTACTTGTTCTAAATCATGAATATTTTTTGCATCATTAATATTATAAACTTCAAATCCACCGGTCATTTCTTTATGGTGAATCACAATACTGCCTTTTTTATCTAAATTACCTGAATTATCAATATGAATAGCAATACTTATTTTTGCATCAGAATCTTCTAAAATAGTTTGTACATAATAAATATTTTCTTTATTACCACAATGATCTTTACAATAAGACCAAATAAAATCACCTGACTCAGTTGAGTCAATTAAGTAATCTACGATTTTTACTAACTGTTCTTTCATAAATACAAATTTATGAAAATTATATAAATAAAATTATATTTGTTGAACAATTATTTTTTTCTAGATTTTTTACATTCATCACAATACCACATAGTAGAGTCTGATTTATCAGTGTGAACATAATGAAACCATTCACAGTAACATTCCCAACCAAACCATTTGATGAATAAATCTTTCATATAAATTAAGTCTTATTTTTATCCTATATATACTTGTTTTTTTGTAAAAAACACTATTTTTGTAAAAAATTTTTACTTATTATAAAATAAAATTATTATGAAAGAAAAATGTGAGTTATGCGGATGTAACTATTCTGAATTAAACTTTCATCACCTAATACCAAGAACACTACATTCATCTAAAAAGTTTAGAAAACTATATAAAAAAGAGTATATGAAAACAAATGGTATTTGGATATGTAAGTCTGATTGTCACCGTCAAATACATCGATTTATATCTGAAAAAGATATGGGATTAAAATACCATACCTTAGAACTACTTAAAATCCACGAAGAGGTAAAAAAATATTTAGAATGGAGAATTAAAAGATTATGAATGATTTAATAGACGATGTACTGGGAAGTATTGAAACATATGGATTAAGTAATGAATTTATAGTTTCTGAAATAAGAGAAATGCTACAATCTTATCTATTTGAAGTGGATAATAAACAAACAAGGGATGAAATAAAATATAAAGCACAAATTATTATCAACAATTCACTTGAAGGAAAAAGAATTTTAAGAGAAAGAAAATTAGATGATTTAGGTATTTAATATATACTATATGAAATATTTAAGATTATTTGAGTATTCTAATAACATTGGTTCTTACGAAGAAGCAGAGTCATTAGAAGCAGAAGTTTATGAATTTACTAATAGTCGCTTAGCATATCTTATCGACGAAGGATTTAGAATAGACACCTTAATTATTGAGAGAGATAATTATTATGCAGTTAGAGTTGCTATATCAGAAGTAGATATGAAAACCTTTTACTGGAATGATATTAAAATGTATTTTCCTAATTTTTTAAGAGAACTAAATGAATATTATGAAGTAGATAGACCAGAAAAAAGCTCAAAAGTACCTTCCTTAAAAAATCAGACATTTTATTTACAACACCTGTACATGGAATAAGATTCACTATAAAAGAATTATTAAAAGACCAAGATACTTCACTTACTTTTAAGATACAAACAATTAGATTGGAAATAAAAAATAGAAAACTTTAAGTATTGTAATTATTTTTTTATCTTTGTATAAAATTTATACAAATGGGAAAATTAAATTTTGCAGTTATTGCACACGATGAAAAGAAAGCTAACATGGTTTCATTTATTATGAAACGATTAAACTTTTTTAAGAATACTAATATATTTGCAACCGGAACAACAGGTAGTCATATTGAACAAGCAGGTTTAGATGTAAATAAACTAAAATCGGGACCTCTTGGAGGTGACGCACAGATTGCTTCTTTAATCGTCGATGGTAAAATTGACTGTGTTATCTTTTTTATCGATCCATTAGCATCACACCCGCATGAGGTAGATGTTCAGATGTTAATGCGTATTTGTAATGTAACAGACACTCCATTAGCAACAAACTATTCAACCGCTAAGAAATTAGTAACTTACTTCCAAAATAAATAATATGTTTTACGTAGTACAAGAAAATGTTTTTCGAGAGGAAAACTACAATAAGATATTTGAGACTTTAACCAAACTACGTTTACCTTATGAAATTGTTAAAATCAATGAAAAAGGTGAACTAAGTGATCTTATGGTTAAACGCAAAGATATATTTGTTTTTGGATCAGTTAGAGCCGCTAGATTAGCAACTAATGAGGATTGGAGACCAGGGTCTTTTTATGGTGGTAATCATGACTTCACAATTTATAAAAACCATTATAAGGAAAACTTATTAAACTATAATTCTAAGTTACAAGATATAGCTAATCCTATTGACTTTGGAGGTTCTACAAAGTTTATTAGACCAAGTAAAGACTCAAAAGTTTTTAATGGTGGTTTATATACACAGATTAAATGGCAAGACACTTTAGATAGAGTAAAAGAAAAATATTTAGGTGTTATTCCACCAGTAAATATACAAATTGCAGAACCAACAAAAATCTATAAAGAAGCAAGAGTTTGGATTATTGGAGGTAAAGTAATCACTTCATCTTGGTATAAGTTTAACGAAAATGTTGTTTGGTCCGAAAATGTTGACCCAGAAGGATTAGAGTTTGCTCAAAAAATGAGTGATATATTTCAAGTTGCACCTGCGTTTGTGATGGATATTTGCTTAACACCAGATGGTTGGAAAATTGTTGAAATAAACTGTATTAATTGTGCAGGGTTTTATAAAGGTGATCTACAAAAAATTGTTATGGCACTTGAAGATTTATACTCAAAAAATGACAGAGGTGGAGTTTGGAATGGAAGTTGTTATATTTATACTTAACCTCTTCTATACTTATAACCTCTTGTAACATTCGGATCTAAAATCCATCCGGTATTTGCTCCTTGTCCTGATGTGCTTTTTAATCTAAGCACCTCAGGACTTTGTTTTTTAGAACCAAATGACTTAATAAAAGTAAGTGCTTTTCTACCAAATGAAGATTCTGGTTTAACGTTAGGAAGATCTAACAATGTAGTAAAGTCATCATTATTTACTAAAATTCCTTTTTGTATTAAATAAAACTCAAATGTATCCATATAAGGATATTTACCATAGTCTTTAGATTTTATCTTAACAGATATAAGTTCTTGTCTATTATAAACATAAGTTTTATAGTTATTTTGCTTAGCCCATTTTTCAAAAACTTTAATACCTGGATCAGTACAAGTGTAAATCCTATCCATATATAAGCTACCATCTGTTAATGTCCATAAAAGTACTCTACCAATTATTTTCTTACCTAATTTACCTGAATCTTCTTTATCTCCTGTCAAAACTAACATTTTACATACCTCAGGATTCTCAGTATAAATACTAAGATAATTTTGACATTCTTTTGTTCTCATACAAGAAGCTCCTAATCGACCCTTCTTAAACTCATACACATCCTCATTATAATAATATTTAATATCATCACCTGATATGATATGAAAATTATTGTGAGCATCTCTATTAAATACAAATATAGATTTATAATAATTAACAAACTTCTCAATATCTGAACTACTAAATCGACTATAGTCAAACTCTTCAATAGTTTTATTGATAAATCTTCCTAACCTAACCTCACTAAAATTTTTAGGTAACTTTGGAATAAAAGGCTTTTTATCTATACTTTTAACTTTTTTATATAGAAGTATATGTTTTTTCTTTTCTTCATCTTTTATATCTCTTGCTCTTCTCATTGGATAATTTTTTGCTTCATTCTTACTATCTTCTTCATTTAACTGTAGTAGAAAAATATAGCATTCATATCCCTCATATGTTTTTAATAATTTATATGAGTTTTTATATTTATCAAGATCTTCATATTTTATGAAATATAGGTTTACAAAATCATCATATTTAGACTTAGAAAGATATTCTTGAATATATTTTATATCAACCATATAATCATAATCAGCTTGAACATCATCATAGTTAATTCTATTATCCATAATATATTTCACTAAACCATTATCTGCTACATCAATATAGTTTTGAGATAAATCAACATCTTTACCACAAAGATATTGTAGAAAGAGAGCCAATTCTGAAACTTTATATTCACGATCATAATTAGCATTATCCACGATAGTTGATAATATATCCATAAAGTCTGAACTAAAATAAATTAGAGACTCTTTTATTAATTCAAACTTAGTAAAATTATTTAATCTTTTCATGTAGTAATTTCTGTATATTTTCCTTGTCCTCTATCAAAGTGCTCAATAACTTTATAAGGATCAAAACTACTTTTATAAATAAAACAAATAGTTACGACTGAGCCAGAAGAATTAATATACTTTTGACTAAAATATTTAAGACTATACTCAGGACAATATTTTTTAATATCTTTTAAGAAATTAAAACTTCCCTTAGCTCTTTTGTTAAGTTTATCAAATGCTGTTTTCTCTCTATCAACATTAATATGATGTATAATTACACATTCAGGATTATGCTCTTTTATGAAATCATAAGTAGCTGCAGTAACAACAGATAAAACTTTATTTGCACCAATTGCAAGTAAGTCAAAATTATATCCCGACTTAAATTCCCTTTCATACATACCAGGGAATCTTTCCTCTAAAACCTTATCAAAAATAACATTCATTGGTCTCTCATCAATCTCAAATGAGTATTGATAACCCCAACCTGTTTTTTCTTTTTGCCACTCTACCGCTTTTGGATCAAATGTTAACTCTTCAAGTGTTTTTATATATAACATAAAGTATATATTAAAAAATTTTACTATATTTGCTAAAATTAAAATTTTTATGAATTATTGGATAAATTCAAATACTGGAGATTTTATAAGAGAGAACAATGGTGTGTATGATCTCGTTCTTATACCACGTATTATTGAAAATAATGGTAAAGAAGAATATTTACCAGGTAAAGTTGTCAAGCTTAATGAAGTTCAGTTTAAGGCGATGAAAGGATTTGTTCCAATTAAAGCTAAGAAACTTTATAGTAGAAATAAATCTATTTATCGACCAACTATTAAAGGAGGTGAAAAAGGCGAAGCAACAAGAGTAGAAATACCAACAACAGCAGAAATAAGAGATCAAATAATAAATCAATTACTAAATGACACAAAAGGAAATTAACATATTAAGAGCAGCCGGTTACAGCTTTAAGGCTGGGCAAAATGAGATTTTTATAATCCGAGAAGGATTTGATTTTGATAATCCGGGTAGTCATATTGATTATAATGAAATTATAAAAGAAACTGAGTATCATCTTAACTTTGTTGAAAAGATTAATATGAAAATCTCAAACAAATCTTTTATAGAAAAAGCACCAGCACACGTTATTGAAATTGAGTATAAAAAAATTAATGACTCAATTGGAATTGTTAGGAGAAATTGCGAGATTCTTGATTATATCTTTAACATAAGTGCTGAACAAAATAAAAAATCAGAACTTAAAGAATTAACTAATCAGTCAAATAAATTAAACGAAAAGCAAAAAGAGTTAATTATAAATGAAATAGAAACTGCAGACGAATACTTTCTCAATATTTTAGAGCAAAAATTGAAAAATGGCATTTTATAATGCCATTTTTTTATATATAATAACATGATAAAATAAAAAAATATATGATGGTTGTATTAATATAGGAATTGTTCCAGATATAACATCATATAATTCCTATCCAAAACCAGCAACAAAAAGTAAACGGTTTTCTACGACCAGACATTAATATATACATTAATGAAACATCTAAAGTTATTTGAGAATTTTTCGGGTGAAGATAATATTCTATTTATAAGATATAACGATTTTGATAACTCAACAACTCGTAATAAGTTACCATATGATGGTATACAATGTTGGGCAATTTATGAAAATGATTATCAACGATATATAGATCAACTGGAACTATGGGGCGGTAAAAAGAAAAATGTATCAGTTATAAACCCAGAAGGCTATAATATAAATGCATTAAACTATACACAAGCTCATAAATATGTAATGGGTGAAAGTAAAATCGTCCCTGAATTAGAGAAATTTAATGTTGATAAACATGTATTAAATTTCAAAAAGCAAGATGAGAAAAGTATGTTACAATACTATGCTGATCTAACATACCAAATTATATTAAGTAAATAATGAGATACCTAAAAATATTTGAAGACTTTGAAGATAAGTTATATACTATAGTAAACCCTATTGGTATAGCTGACAACAGAGTTGCATTTAATGATTATAAACTATCAAAATTATCAGAAGAGTGTAAAAAATTGAGTGGGAAAACTTATATTAGTCTAAAATCAGATCTTACAAGAATAACTAATCAGTCAAATAAATTAAACGAAAAGCAAAAAGAGTTAATTATAAATGAAATAGAAACTGCAGACGAATACTTTCTCAATATTTTAGAGCAAAAATTGAAAAATGGCATTTTATAATGCCATTTTTTTATATATAATAACATGATAAAATATGATGAATTTATAACAGAGTCACAGATCTATAAGCTTATACTTGAAGGTAAGATGGTTTTCAGTCAAAAGTTTATAGAAATTGTTAACAATATTTGGTCAAGAACAGATGATCAAAGTGTTAAAAATTTAGCACAAGATATATTTCAGAATGAAAATAGATTTGTAAATATAAACTCAAATTATATAGATATATCTGACGATCCTAAAATGGTTTGGTTTACACCGGATGATAAGGTAAATAAAGATGAAATACTTTATAGACTTAAAAGAAACGTAAATAGCGGAGTTCTATCTTCTGATGATCCAAAAGTATTAGACAGAATAGGAATTACAGAATGGATAGATTACGTAGATATTAATGTGCTTTATGAATTTGATTTTAAGGTTCTTAGAAAAATTGGAAGTGATCAATATCCTTCTTTTACATTTTACTTAGTTGAATTAGATAATGGTAATAAAGCAGTTTTTTATTCAGAAACTAAAAAAGATCCATCAGTAGATCCTCTAAAAGCAAGTAAAACTATATCAAAATCAAAAACTAAAGTAAGATTTGGAAGATTCTTAAATGCTTTCTTAGAAGCAATTGGTGCAAGATATAGCAGTGCAACTATTGAAAAGTTTGTTAATTTATTTCAATCAGAAGTTGAATTAGAAAATAATGCTATGAGTTTCTTTAAGTTAGTTAAAGGTAATGAAATAAAAAAATGGTATCACGATAAAAATCACGCAGCTAATTCAGGACAATTAGGAAACTCTTGTATGAGATATACAAAATGTCAATCATACTTTGATATTTATACTGGAAATCCAGATGTTTGTAGCTTATTGATATATGAAAAAGATGATAAGCTTTTAGGTAGAGCCTTAGTTTGGACACTATCAGATGGTAGAAGATATATGGATCGTATCTATACAATAAAAGATAATTTAGATATACTTTTTGTTAGATGGGCTGATGAGAACAAAGTTATTTATAATTCAACAGGACAAATGTTTGTTAAACTTAGTATCAAATGGGATATTGATTTCATAATAAACGAAGAAATAGAATTTCCTTATATGGACACCTTTATGTATTACAAACCAGATGAAAGTTATTTAACCAATAGAATAAAAGGTATTACAAGACCATATTTAGCATTAGATAATACTGATGGATCAGCATCTATAAGTAGATAAAAAATTAAAAAATGACATGAAATACTTAAAAACATTTAATGAAAATAATTACTTAAAGTATAACCCAACTTTAACAGAAGATGATACTGACATTGCTTCAACATCAATTTGGAGAAAAATTTTATCAGTTTTATCCAAAACACCAATCGGTAATCTAAATCTAGTAACCAAACGAGATTTTCTTCGCAAAAATCATCTAATTCACTTATTGTTAAAGACTCAAAATATTTTATATACTTCATATTAATTATTTGGATATTGTATATCCATCAAGCTACCAGTATGGATATGTCTATTCCATTTTCTAGGAATAACTGATATCATTATATCTATTAACTTTGATTCATAAAGACGTTTAATATCACCATTCTTTTTATCATCATCCAATATTTCATGAAGCTCATAACTTGAACCAATTTTTGTACCATTTCTACTTACTATTGAAATTGATATTGTGTTATTAAAATTTTCTGAAGAATTACGATGGTATCTATTTTTATAAGGATCTCTAAATAAATATTCCTTTTTTAACCTTTTTAGAAATGGAATTAATTGATCACAAACATCTTCATAATCAAAGGTCCATTTATCATGAGGAGGATGAGCGTAATATGATCTACCTTTATTGATAAGTATATCATACTGATCCTCACTATCTTTAGGTTGTACATTTATTACAAAACCATCATCAACTAAATAACATAAACCTTCTTCACAAAAATCTTTTAGTTCTTCACACTCTAAGTTTCTATTAACTCTTAATAAAGAAACTCCCTCAAAATATTTTATATACTTCATATTGTATATATTAAATATTATTCTTATTTTTGCTTAAAATAAAAAATCATCTGGTTTTGATAAAACTGCACGAAAAACAAAATTATCATCATAAAGATAAGCAAATCTTGCTTCACCTAATTCCTTTATAATCTCTAGCTGTTCTAGATTATCTATAGAATCAAATTCAGATTTATGTTCGTTAAAAAGTTTTAAGAATTTCATAACATATATATTAAATATTATTTTTATATTTGCAATATGAAAGTAAGAGACAAACAAACAGGAAAAATAGAAAGTGTTGTAGATAAGTACAACAATAGTTTATGTTTAACACAAACAAAATTAACAAAACATGGTATAAACTGTACTCAATGGTTTCATCTAAGTGATTTCCATAAGAGATTTGAAATTTTACAAAATAATGATTAAATTAATAACCAAAACCGACATATTGCCAAATTGCTGTTATAGGTAGGACGGATTATTAAAACTAAATATTTTTATGAATACTGAAAACATAATTACGGAATTAAAACCTATAGATTATTTTATTGAAAAAAGTAAAATAACATTATTATTTGATGAAAATAAAATTTTAATACTAGATGACTTAGATAATAAGTTTATGTATTCTTTTTTTATCAATAGAAATCTTATAGCTGCTGATATTGCAGACGAAAATGAATTTATTGCTAATTTCAAAAAGTACTTAGAAGCAGATTCGTAGTCTTACCTATAACTATTGTATTTGCGCAAGTCTATTTATAACTGAAGTAAATAATATGAAGAAACTAATTTTAATTTTGCTGTTATCTTTATTCTCATGTAAAACCGTAGAAGAGAGAATTAAAGATTATAGCTATACCGATAAATGGTATTTTCTTGGAAAAGAAAGATACCAAGTTTATAAAACAAAAAGCGGAAAAGAATATATTATTATTCTAAATAAACAAGAAACCAAATTAAAAAGAAAATATATATAAGTAAGAAAATAATTTTACTTATATGATCAATAACTATTACGAATTTATTAACGAGTCACAAATTTACAATATGCTTTTAGAATCTCAAGTTAAATTCTCTAACCGATTTACTAATATGTTAAGAAGTTTAGAGGATAATAAAATAGCAAAACAACTTTTATCTGTTGAAAATAAAGATTTAGCAGTTCAACAAAATTATATTGATGTATCAGATCAAAAAGATTCTGCATCATTTATTCCTGATAGAAAAGCGCAGGAAATAAAAGCAAAAACACCTGAATTATGGAGACAAAGTCAAGATACATCAAGACACTTAACACATAGTTCAGCGAATGATGAAATGTTTGCTATGTTAGGCTATGAGAAACCAGAAGGTGATCCTTGGTCACCATCCAGAGGAACTGTCGGTCAAATCTTAGCAGAAGCAAGAAGTAGAAAAAATCCCGATAACATTTATGTTATTTTTCAAGAAGAAGGTGGTCAAGGTAGAAAAACTGTTTTGAATAAAGCGGTTTTAGAACCATCACCAGAATCACAAAAACTTTGGACAACTTACAGAAGTGGTATTAAAGTAGGTAGATTAGCAAGAGCTATTCTAACTGCTGCTGGTGAAACATTTACCGCTAAAGATATTGAAGATTTTACAAATCAATACAAAGCTATGTTTGATTTTAATTCAGATGCGCTAAATAAATTTGAGATCGTTAAAGGACGTGACATTGTTAAATGGTATAAAGGCGAAAACTATGTAAGAGGTGGTGGTTCACTTAATAACTCTTGTATGGCTAACTCAAAAGGAGAATTTTTTGATATTTACTCAAGAAATAGTCAAGTAAGTATGGTTATTCTTTATGATGATGGTGGAACACTAAAAGATGGTAAATACACAGCTAGTAAAATTAAAGGACGTGCTATTTTATGGGAAGATGCAGAATGTACAGAAGTTAGTAAATTCCAATTTATGGATAGAATCTATACTGTAAATGATTCTGATGTTGAGTTATTCAAAAAATTTGCTGAAAGCAAAGGATTTTGGTATAAAAAAGCTCAAAGTATGGATTATGATTGTACTATTACAAATGGTAGTGCAGAATACTCACCAAAAATAACCGTAAATTTAGATCATACTAATTTTGATGCTTACCCTTATGTTGATACTATGTGTTTTATTTCAACAGATGTTAAAAAGGCAAGTAATTCAGAAGATACATTTGATGAATTTAGAAAGCTAAGAGACACTTCTGGTGGGTATGAGGATGAAAATGATGATTATTACTCATATGATAGCTACGACGACGATGATGAATAAAATCTATTACTTTGAAGTTTTAGTCGATAATTTATCTATTTGTATAGATTCAGAGGTAGCATACTACCATTACTTTAAGAAAGGGGATATTTTTGAGTACTTTTATGAAAGAAATTCAATAGGTATTGATATACCTACAGTTAAAATTAATGATGTTAAATATCCATATGATAGATTTGTAATTGACTGGGATAAAATTAATAGTTGGTCTTCCATATCACTAATGCCACTTTTACAAAAAGAAAAAATTGTTGAGATTACATCACAAGTAAAAAGAGATAATAAATTAACAGAATTAGGAATATAAAAAAAGTCAACTATTTTAGTTGACTTTTTTGTATTCATTCCACTTTAGTATAAAAGACTCTTCTACCTTATTATACTCTTTCTTGATTGATTTTATAAGCTCTTCTTTCTTTTCATTGAAATCTCTACTACCTCTACAATAATCCTCTAAAAATTCCAAAGTTTGCTTATACTCAACATTTGTCATTTTTAATGCTCTTGAAGTGGATTTTCTATTTATCATAATCATATCCACTAATTTCTTAAATTCTGTAAAGTTATCTTTCTTTGCAAGATATTTTAATATGTATCTAAATGCATCTATTCTAAATGTCATATTTGCTTTTTCCTTAAAATCACCATATCTATTATACTTATTATAAGAATAATTATTCCTCATAGAAGAAACCTCTGATACAAACTTATTATATTTTCTTTTATCATATAAATAATAACAAACTAGTAAATATTTTTTAACCCAATATTGACTTTCATCTACCTTAGATACTACTAACTTGTAAAGATTTTTCATTTGTTCATCACTTAATGATAAATTACTAAAAGTCCTATTATACTCTGAGTCAACCTTACAAAGTAATTTAGCGATCGAATGTAATAAATTATTATCGAATGAAAAACCAGTACGACGACCATCATTAGCATTTATATTAGACCAATCATAAAATGATTCTACTTCGTCTAACTTGTCTAATTTAGCTAATATCCAAATAACCTTTATATCATTAACATTTTTATCCCAACTATGAAATTTACCCTCTACTTTTGGATAAATATCAAAATATGTCTCATACCATTTTTCTGGACTCGTACCACTACCAAAAACATCTTTTAGGTCTGAAACTACCTTATAATATAATTCTTTTTGTTTAACATATTCCAATTTTTTCTCAAATTCAGCAATCCATTTTTTACCACCTTTAGCGAATAAATCTCTATAATTTTTTTCTTGGTATTCACTTAATTTATTATTTTTTTCGAAATATGCTTGCAACCATGGTAAAGATTCTTGCACTCTAATATCTCGATCAATAAGCTCTTGATAATAGTCTTCATCATAAATAGTGATCTTTTCACCTTTATCATCTTTATCATCTGTGGATGATCTCTCAGACTTAAGAGCACCTTTTATTATCTCTATAATATCATCTTCATCTAATTCAAATCCAATTCCTTCTAAATATTTAATTGCAGGATCAATACTACTACTACTTTCTTCAAAAACGTCACTAACAAATTTCTTCAAACCACGTAGTTCGATTTCTTTTTTAGTTACACCTAAAATTTCCATGAATTTTATAGTATTTTCATTACTATAACTTCCATATGCCAGAGCAGCGAACGGCCCTGCATCTTTTTCTCTTTTAGTCTTAAAATCCCAAGAGTATCTATCCATTTTTGACTTTTTAAGTTCTGATAATATTTCATCTTTCTCCTCACAAGAAAATAAAATATTTTTATATTCCACTAAATCAAAATAATCAAACCATAATCTACTACCAAAATCACCAGAAGGTTTTAAGGATTTTAGTAAATATTTAGTACAGAAATCATACTCAATATCACCTTTATTAAAGAAACTCCTAAATTTAATTATATCAGCTATCTTACTAATAGTATTTCCTCTATCTGACATAAAAATATCCATAAATATAGAGAATGTATCTTTATCTACTATCTTAAATCCTAATGAATATAATGTTTCTAGGTTTGATTTCTCAACTTCTATTCTCGTACTTCTAAATAGATCATATAGATTTTTAGAGCCTCTTTTTTTAGTTAAACTAATCACAGTGCTATCTATATCATATAGTGTCATAGCTAATAAAATAGCCTTGTATTCAGTCTTACTATCAACACCTAGCTTAGCTCTATCATCAGACCAAAAAGTTTCATATAATCTATTTCTTACTTGAACTTTAGTTTTACCCTTGAAAAATTCAACCACATTTCTTGTTAAACCATCTAATATATTAGAATATTTTTCAGTAATTTCCTTCTTAGTAAATCCTAATGAAAATAAGATATTATATGGTATACTAGCCTTATCTATAATTTTATAATTTATTAATTCTTCTTTACTAAAATAAGAAAGAGACTCAGGATCAATACCAATATTACCAAATTTATAAATCTCATTATCTATAATATCTTGCTTGGTAAATCCATTTTTAATTAGAAAACTTAAAGTTATACCATGTCTAATACATTTGATAATTTTATACTTTATAATTTCCTCTTTTGTGAAAAAATCAAGATCAGTAGTATTTAGATATACTTTATCTGATTCGTAAATTTTATAGTCAAGAATTTGTTGTTTAGTAATTTCTAATTGTTTTAGATTAGTAAAATTTATTGCATTATCAAGTCTATTAATTAAATTACGTTTAAGTATATTTTCTACACTAATTTTAGATAAATAAGACCAAGTAATCTCTATCTTTTCTTCTAAATCCCATTTCTTAATCTCTTCATCGTTAAAGAATTCTATATCACTTTTGCTAACAGATTGTCTGTTGTATTTTGATTTATCTCTAAAAATACTTTTTTTATTTATAATTTGTTCTTTTGTAAATCCTTTAGATAATAAAAGCTCAACCGATATCGGATCCCAATTATCCATTTCAGATAAAGTTTCCTTACTAATATATAAGTCAGATAACTTAACACCTCTCTCATCAAGGATCTTTTCTAATCTTTCCTTAGCAACAAATCCA
>ERZ795062.627-NODE-627-length-29032-cov-6.557373_pt1 | contig 29032 bp, 26 predicted proteins | sample MGYA00375146_ERZ795062 | MGnify/ENA primary metagenome ERZ795062 (study PRJEB30191, sample SAMN05720281) | activated sludge metagenome | isolation source: Anaerobic digester | place: USA | collected 2015-07-16 ... | reverse complement strand
AGACAGAAGAGGCGGTCAACAATTCATTCAGAGCACTTTGGATGAATCTGTTAGGCGGACTTGCTCTAGCAATTGGTATATTGTATTTTGCAATCAACACAGGAAGCGTATCCTTTAGGATGCTTACAGACTTTGGCGTTGAAGGGGATGCTCTTGTAGCACTTCCAATAGCCCTAATGGCATTTGCAGCACTGACCAAGTCAGCTCAGCTTCCATTTTCAACCTGGCTCATGGGTGCTATGGTAGCACCTACTCCGTCTAGTGCACTTCTTCATAGTGCAACGATGGTCAAGGCTGGGATCTATGTGCTTTTCAGACTGGCTCCGGCTATGTACGGAACAGCTACAGGGACTATCGTTGCCACAGTTGGTGGATTTACGTTTCTGATGACTTCTATTATGGCTATTGCCCAGACAGATGCTAAAAAGGTACTGGCACTTTCAACAGTGTCCAATCTTGGATTAATGGTAGCTTGTGCCGGAATCGGAAGCCCATCAACAATATGGGCCGGAGTATTCCTAATGATCTTTCATTCAGTATCCAAAGCTCTATTGTTTCAGGATGTTGGAGCAACAGAAAATGTACTTTTCAGCAGAGATATTGAGGATATGCATGGACTTATCTATAAGCTTCCCAAGCTTGCATCATTCATGTTTATAGGAATCGTCGGCATGTATCTGGCACCCTTTGGAATGCTTGTATCAAAGTGGGCAGCTCTTCGTGCATCAGTAGATAATAAGGGTATCCTTTTAGTTCTGTTTATAGTATTTGGCTCAGCAATTACATCTTTTTATTGGACCAAGTGGCTGGGTAAGCTGATTGGAAGAACAGCTACAAATGTTAAGGTTAAGGATATAACCAAGGCAAATGAGATGTTTTCTCTTACATGTAATGCGGTAATGATGTTCCTATTATGTCTGCTATTCCCGCTGCTCTCAAGATCGTTTGTAGATCCTCTGGTGGAATCACTTTTTGGCAATTATTATGATGCTATACCTATGAAGATCCTGTATATATTGATCGTATGTGTTCTCGTAGTATTTGCAGTTCCGTTTATTACATATTTCAGTACAAAAGATATGAAGTATGATGAAAAACTGGCCTATATGGGCGGTATCAATATGGATAATGATAATTGCTTTACAGACTCTTATGGAGAACCCAAAAAGGTATGGTTAACCAACTATTATTTTGCTCATAAGATCGGACAGAGAAAACTAATGTTACCTTGTCAGTTGGCTGCCGCCGCCGCACTAGTGATCATGCTATGCATCGTGATCGGAGGCTTACTATGATAGATTTTAGAATTATTTCAGCATTGGCCTTTATTGTTTTAGCTCCATTTATAGGAGGATTCTTAGAGGGCCTTGACAGAAAAATATCTGCTAGAATGCAGAGACGTGTAGGACCTTCAGTCTTTCAGCCTTTTTATGATGTGGCAAAATTATTAAGTAAGGAAACTATAGCAGTTACGGCATCTCAGAGATTCCTACTGGTTAGTTATTTGATACTTACAGTATTTACCGGAGCGATGTTCTTCTTTGGAAGTGACTTGTTAATGGTATTTCTGATGTTGTCTACTGCAGGAGTATTCCTATATCTGGCAGGCTGTGTGACAAGCTCTCCGTACTCATCAATGGGAGCTCAGAGAGAACTGATGCAGGAATTGTCATATGAGCCAGCACTTCTTCTCACAGGCCTAGGATTTTATATAGCTGAGGGAACGTTCAGAGTTCAGGATATTGTCAATTCAAGATACAGCGCAGTAATGTTTCTGCCTGGATTTTTTGTAGCGTTTGTTTTTATACTTACGATCAAAATGAGAAAATCACCATTTGATGAGAGCACATCTCATCATCCTCATCAGGAGCTGGTCAAGGGTCTGACCACAGAAATGGGATCAACAAACCTGGCAATTTTTCAGATCACAGAATGGTATGAGAATGTCCTGATGCTTGGTGTGGTAGCACTATTTATAATCAATAGCTCGGTATACAGTATCCCTATTGCTATTATTGTTGTGCTTTTCACATATTTTTTGGAAATATTGATCGACAATACATCAGCCAGAGTCAAGCAGAGCAAGATGCTGTTTCTGGCATGGTCCGTTACGCTTGTATCAGCAGGCGTCAATATGATAATCATTATGCTGATCAGATGATTCAGACTTATATATTGATTGGTTAAAGTTTTCTAAATAAAGCTGTTTAGGAAAGGAAAACAAATGGCAAAATTAAGCAGATCTCCGTGGCTTCTGCATTATGATGCATCAAGCTGTAACGGATGTGATATAGAGGTTCTGGCATGCCTTACGCCGGTCTATGATGTAGAGAGATTCGGAGTGATCAATACCGGAGATCCTATGCAGGCAGATATATTATTGGTGACTGGTGGAGTCAATACACAGAATGCTCCTGTTTTGAAGCAGATATATGATCAAATGTCCAACCCAAAAGTTGTTGTGGCTATTGGTGTATGTGCTTGTACGGGTGGCGTTTTTAAGGAGACATACAATATACTCGGAGGAGCAGATAAGGTCATTCCTGTGGATATATATGTTCCGGGATGTGCAACTAGACCGGAGTCAATTATTGATGGTGTGGTCAAGGCTGTGGGATTGTTTCAAGAGAAATATGACAAAAATATCAAAAACCTGTCTTCATCTGAATGGGCCGAGAAAAAAGCGGCTGAGGAGCTAAATAGTAGGATGACAGATTCTAAGGAGGGAAATTAAATGGCTGATGAAAAAAACATTCTGACTGTCATAGACAAAGAACAACTCCTAGAGAGTGTCATGGTTATGAAAACCAGGGGACTTCGTCTGTCACAGGCATGTGCTTCATACAAGGATGGCAAGTATAATCTTAGTTATTCTTTTGCAGAGGATGATAACTATCGTTATGAGACACTCAGGGTAGTGATTGATAAGGATGATATGATTCCCAGTATATCCGGATTTTATCCTTACGCAGATTTTTATGAAAATGAGATGAAGGAGCTCTTCGGAGTCCGCATCCAGATGATAAAAAATGATTATCATAATAAATTATACAGGATTGCGGTGGAGACACCGTTTTTACCCAAGGATGAGAAGGAGGAAGACTGATGGCTAAGAGAAGCGTAGTACCGTTCGGACCTCAGCATCCTGTACTGCCGGAGCCGATTCATCTCGATCTTGTACTCGAAGATGAGACTGTTGTAGATGTAGTTCCGTCGATTGGATTTATCCATAGAGGACTAGAAGGCCTGGTAAGCAAGAAGGATTATAAGGAATATCTGTACATAGCAGAGAGAACTTGTGGTATCTGTAGTTTCGGCCATGGCAATGGGTATTCACTTGCAATAGAAAAAGTGATGGGAGTAGAAGTCCCTGATAGAGCAAAGTACCTGAGAGTAGTATGGGCTGAGATGAACAGAATACATAGCCATTTGCTATGGGCCGGACTGATGGCAGATGCATTTGGATTTGAAAATCTGTTTTACCAGTGCTGGAGGATCCGTGAAAAGATCCTCGATATGGTAGAGCTTACGACAGGTGGACGTCTCATCAATTCTGTTGATACCATTGGAGGAGTACTTCGTGATATCAATGAAGATCAGGCGAAACTCATTTTAAATAATATAAGGGACATTGAGACAGAGCTAAAAGCTATCAGAGATACATTTCTGGAGGATTATTCAGTTCAGACCAGAACAAGAGGAGTGGGTGTACTCACGAAGCAGCAGGCTCATGACCTTGGATGCTGTGGACCTTTAGCAAGAGCATCGGGAATCAACTATGATATGAGAGTGTTGGGCTATGATGCTTATGGAATGTTGGATTTTGAACCTATAATAGGAACTGATGGAGATAACTATTCAAGATGCAAGTGCAGATTGGATGAAGCATTCCAGTCAATAGATCTGATCAGACAGGCTCTTACCAAGATGCCTGCCGGTGAAATAGCAGTACCTGTCAAGGGCAACCCTGACGGAGAGTCATTTATTAGAATAGAACAGCCAAGAGGTGAGGCGGTTTATCATGTAGAGGCATCCGGAGATAAGTTTCTGGATAGATTCCGTGTCCGTACACCGACGTTTGCCAACCTGGCAGGAATGTGCGAGACCATGAAGGGCGCCCAGTATGCGGACATACCTCTCTTGGTTGTAACTATCGATCCTTGCATCAGCTGTACAGAGCGTTAAGGGAGGGAAAATGTCTAAATCTAGAATAATGGCCTTCACTTGGGCTACAATGAAAAATCTTTTTTCCAAGCCGGTAACCAAAAATTATCCGGCACAGCCGATTCAGTACCCGGAAGGTGCGAGAGGTCACATTGAAATCGATATAGATGAATGTATATCATGCGGACTATGTGAGAGAAATTGCCCCCCGGGTGCACTTAAAGTAGAAAAACCGCCTAAGGGAACATGGTCTATCAATCGTTTTGATTGCATAGCTTGTGGATATTGTGTTTCTAATTGTCCTAAGAGTTGCCTCCATATGGTTACCGGATATCAGGAACCTATGGATGAAAAATTTGATTATAGTGAGACTCGCCCTCATATGGGAGAGGAATGGGTCAAGGCTCAGGCTGAAAAAGTAGCGAAGGCCAAGGCTATTGCTGCACAAAAGGCAGCAGAAAAGGCTGCTACTGAGACAAAATAGTACAGATCATTTTAAGTGACAAGGCAACTGTGAAAAAGCTGAATTGTCACTTACTTTATAAAATGGAATAAAAGGGTATATATATGTGTGTAGCAGCTACAGGAAAAGTAATATCGGTTAATGAGATGGAAGCAGTTGTTGACTTCCACGGTAATATGGTCAATGCCAAGGCGGGGCTGGTTCAGGTCAAGCCTGGAGACGATGTGCTCGTTCATGCAGGATGTATTATTCAAGTGGTTTCAAAAAAAGAAATTCAGGAAATGACTGATCTAAGTGATATTTTAAAGAGTGTGGGTGCTTATTAATGGCATCAGATGAATTGAAAAAGATAATAGAATTTTTAAAAAAATATGATGGCCCTGCAATGACTATTATGGAAGTATGCGGAAGCCATACAGGTGCAATCTCTAAAAGTGGGATACCCGATATGCTGTCGGACAAGATCAGACTGCTGTCAGGACCGGGATGCCCGGTATGTGTGACACCAACTTCATACATAGACAAGGCAATAGAACTGTCACTTGTACCTGGTAATACTGTGTGTACATTTGGAGATATGATAAGAGTGCCGGGAAGTAAAGAGACACTGGGAGAGGCCAAAGGCCGTGGAGCATCTGTGGAGATGCTGTATTCTCCATTTGACATAATAAAAGAGGCGGATCAAAATCCCGATAGAAATTATATATTTGCAGCAGTAGGATTTGAAACTACTGCGCCTGTATATGCGCTTTTGATCGATAGAATAGTAAAAGAGAAAATAAAAAACATAAGACTTCTAACTGCCATTAAGACTATGCCGGAGGTGATAGATGGATTAATGGAACAGGGAGCTTCTGTGGATGGATTTTTAGCTCCGGGACATGTCTCAGTTATCACCGGAAGCAAGATGTATGAACCACTGGCAGAGAAGTACAGCATTCCTTTTGGAGTAGCCGGATTTAGACCGGAAGAGATACTTACTGCGATATATGGGATCGTGAAATCATATAAAAAGGGCAGAGTCATGAACTTCTATCCATCAGTAGTTTCAGCAGATGGAAATGTAAAAGCTAAGAGTTTGATTGCCAAGATTTTTGAAAAGAGCGATGCTCATTGGAGAGGTCTGGGAAATATACCGGACTCAGGTCTGTATATAAAGGAAGAATATGCATCACTTGATGCGGGAAGCCAAGGACTAGACGAGGACAATGCCAGAAACAAAGCTTGTCATTGCAGTGAGGTATTGATGGGCAAGATAATGCCAACCCAGTGTCCATTATATGGTAAAGTGTGCAATCCGACCAATCCTGCCGGAGCATGTATGGTATCAGAAGAGGGAAGTTGCCGTGCATGGTACTCAGGCGGAAGGCAATGGTAAAAGATAAGACATATTAGTTAAAGTATAGTAATTATTAAAAACTTTTTGACACGAGTTTAATAATAGCAATTAAAAAATAAGTTTATTAATAGTTTGAGGGAAAAAATGGAACAGAAAATATCCATGCTTCATGGAAGTGGAGGCCGCTCAACAGGCGAACTCATAGACAATATTTTTGCAAAAGAATTCGATAATGATACATTGAATGAAATGGAGGATTCTGCTGTTGTTCCCGGAAGTGGGAAAATAGCTGTTACTACAGACAGTTTTGTAGTAACTCCACTGGAGTTCAGAGGCGGCAATCTAGGTAGACTGGCGGTCTGTGGAACAGTGAATGACCTATTGATGAGAGGGGCTGTTCCCAAATATCTGACTTGTGGTTGGATACTTGAAGAGGGAGCAGAAGTTGATGTACTGAAGAGACTGGTTCACTCTATGGCGGAAACGGCAAGAGAAGCAGGTATTAAGATCGTATGCGGTGATACCAAGGTAATAGAAGGGCATGGTGGAATATATGTAAACACAGCCGGAGTGGGATTTGTACCGGATGGTGTTGACATTTCAGCAAAAAATGCCAAAGCAGGTGATGTTATAATAGCTTCAGGCAATATGGGAGATCATCACAGCACGATCCTAAGCGATAGACTATCGATAGTAACCGATATAGCAAGTGATAATGCTCCGCTTACAGATATGGTGTTCAAACTGATTGGATCAGATGTAGAAGTTCATACACTTAGAGATGTTACAAGAGGTGGTTTGGCAACAGTTCTAAAAGAATTGGCAGAATCCAGCGAAAACTGTTTCTCTGTTGATGAAGATAAGATCCCGATATCAGATAAGGTAAGGGATTTCGCTGCACTTCTGGGGTTAGATCCTATGTATATGGGAAATGAAGGCAAGATGGTATGCATTGTTCCCAAAAAAGATGCCGAAAAGGCATTATCTATAATTAGAGGCTCGAAATATGGCGAGGATGCGAGTATAATAGGAAAAGTAGAAAACTCGGGCACGACGGGGAATCTTTTTATGAACACTTCTATTGGTGGAAAAAGGAACCTAACTGTTCTAGAAGGCGAAGGCCTGCCAAGGATATGCTAAGTAGTGAAAACATGAGCAATTAGTGTGAAGTTCGAATTGCGAATGTTTTTTGAAATTGCATAGCAATTCGAAATGTAGCATATCGAGAGCTTATTTGACAAGCTTAGGAGGGCATATGCACGAATTATCTACCATGATGCGCTTGATTAGTGTAGCATGTAATGAAGCGGAAAAAGAAAAAGCAAAGAAGATTACGGAACTGAACGTAGAGGTAGGGGAGATGACCAATATCGTTCCAGAATATTTGGTGAAATATTTTCCGGAAGCTTCCAAGAGTACACTTGCGGAAGGTGCAGTGTTCAATGTTAGATCAATACCGGTAATGGTAAAGTGTTTATCATGTGGAAGTGAATATGAACCAAGTATGGAAAATGATAGGAAATGTCCAATATGCAGAAGCGTAGAGGCCCATATTGTAAGTGGAATAAATACAGAAATCGCATCTATGCAGATTGAAAAATGATTTTATATTTATTATTTAATAAAAGTATAAAATCTGACAAGTACTGGAGGTTAAAGCAGAATGAACAATGAAAACAATCTGAACAACGAAAAAGGAGCAAATAAAACAATTAAAAAAGTTAGTACACAAGTTGTAAAAAGATTTGTACCGATGATGGTCTTTTTTATGATCTTGATACTTGGAACGATTTATTTCTTCGTATCCAAGACAGTAAAGACACTGATATATAATTCATTGGATCAGCAGGTAGCAGCTGATGAAGGCGAGATAAACAAGCAGATAGGTTCTGCATTTTATTATCTTAATGGTATTGCCAATTCAACCGAAGCAATTAATTTCAAGAACAATGACGAGATACTGGGTTATTTTAGTTCAACACTGAAAAAATATGATATGGTTTCCACCGGTGTATATATGGGTGTCAATGACGGAAGCTATCTGGACGCATCAGGTTGGCAGCCAGATGCAGGCTATGATGTGCTGACAAAAAAATGGTATATACAGGGAATGGGATGTGATGACAGCAAGTTCCATTATTATGATGTTCCATATTTTGACGCAGCAACAGGAGACCTGTGTGCATCAGTTGTCAGACATGTCAAACTAAAGGACGGAAGAGAAGGCGTAATATCAGCAGATCTTTTGATGACAACATGCCAGAAATATCTGAATTCTGTCAAGGTATTTGATTCCGGCAAGGCTATGATGACTACCGGAAACGGAATGATACTGAGCTATTCAAACAAAAAGGTATTTGGTAAGACTCTTGCCAGCCAGAAAAAAGATAAATTACTTACAGCATTAAATGGTGTTATCAAAGGCAAGAATGATACTGTAAATGTGATCAACGGAGATGATGGAAAGTATTATGCCATTGCAAAGACTGTATCAGGAACTGACTGGAAAGTGGTCGATTACGTCAAGATGAATGATGTGTTGGCTGATATTATCCACATGATCGTAGTAGTAGGAATAGCATTACTGGCTATACTTGTTGTGATTGCATATATTACAATAACTCTGATGAATAAACTTATTAAAAAGCCTGTTGCTATCCTCACTGAGAATATTGAACATATCGCCAAGGGTGATTTTACAGTTGATATAGTTGGACAAGGTAATGACGAAATTGCATTTATGAATTCCAAGATGAGGGATTTCATCGATAATATGCGAAACATCATTCAGAATATCCAGGATGTAGCATCACAGCTGGAAGTTGATTCCAAGAAATCAAGCGATACGGCAACAGCTCTTAATGATGCGGCCAAGGAACAGTCATTCTCTATGGATCAGATCAAGGATAACATGGATAACATGGCTGACTCAGTAATGGAAGTTGCTAATTCGGCAACAACACTTGCTCAGACGGTTTCTGATCTGACCGATGGTGAGAAGCAGATTCAGAATACTATGCAGGGATTGGTAGGAAGAGCAGATTCCGGACAGCGTGACATGAGTAAGGTTAGTAATGGAATGAACGATGTAGTTGAGTCTATGAATGATATGAATGAGGCTGTTAATGCAGTTAATAGTGCAGCAGAACAGATCAATCAGATTGTAGACATGATCAATTCAATAGCATCTCAGACCAACCTTTTATCTCTTAATGCATCAATTGAAGCAGCCCGTGCCGGTGATGCCGGAAGAGGATTTGCAGTTGTAGCTACTGAGATAGGTCAGTTGGCAAGTAACAGTGGTGATGCTACCAAACAGATAGCAGAGATCATTCAGAAGATGACAGTAAGAGTCAAGGATCTGGCTGAAAAATCAGAGTCCAATACAGCACTTATCAATAGTAGCGCAGAGTCAGTATCTACAGCAGCTGAGACATTTATGGCAATTACAGCTGAGCTAAATGAAGCTAATATTACTCTCGATAAGATGGGTGAGAAGATGGCCAAGGTCAATGATGTTGCAGCTAATGTAGCTTCTGTTTCAGAGGAGCAGTCAGCTTCTACTCAGGAGATCACAGCAACTATAGAGCACCTCACAGAGAGTGCCAAGAATGTTGCAGATTCTTCCAATACAGTATCCGGTGCAGCAGAATCTGTTGCCAAGGCAGTAGATAACATACATGATTCAGTAAGTGTATTCAAAATTGATAGTGCCAATGCAATAAAGAGTGCATTAGAATTAGAGGGTGAGGATTAATGTCTGGCAGAGTCAGTATTATTGAGCTCAAAGAAACAATTTTAAAAGACAATGATAAGGATGCTGAGGATCTGAGGGAAACTTTAAAGAAGCAGAAGACATTTTACTTGAATGTTATGTCCTCACCAGGATCTGGCAAGACTACGACGATCTTGAATATTCTGAAGAGATTGCCGGAGGATATAAAAGCAGCTGTAATGGAAGCAGATATTGATTCTGATGTAGATGCGGTGAAGATCGAAGAAGCCGGAGTCAGATCAATTCAGCTACATACTGCTGGTATGTGTCACCTGGATGCAGACATGTCAAGACAGGGACTAAGAGAACTTCCATCAGAGGATTATGATTTTGTTATCCTGGAAAATGTAGGAAATCTCGTATGTCCTGCAGAGTTTGATACAGGCGCAGCCAAAAATCTGGTGATATTGTCGCTTACAGAGGGTGACGATAAGCCTCTTAAGTATCCGCTTATGTTTGAAAAGAGTGATGTAGTTCTCATAAATAAGGTCGATGCAGCACCTGTATTTGACTTTGATTTTGAAAGAGCGAATAGAGATATCCAGAAGAGACATCCCGGTGTTCCCGTATTCCCCCTTTCCAGTAAAACAGGAGAGGGATACGAGGCATTGATGGAATGGCTCGTGAGAGAGATCCGACAGTGGAATAACTAATAACTAAATAAAATTAAACTGACTATTAGAGAAGAGCAATATTTATGACATACTCGACGTACAGGATTCATATACATGGAATTGTGCAGGGGGTTGGATTTCGCCCTGCTGTTGATAGAATTGCGACCGAGTGCGGCATCACAGGATTCGTTTCCAATAAGGGCTCTTATGTGGAGGTAATCTGCGAGGCAGATGAAACTTCTGTGAGGGAATTTATTGAAGCTATCAAAACCAATGCTCCTGAACGTTCAGTAATAGTCAAGATCACGTCTGAAAAGATAGGGGAGCATGCTGAGAAACAGTATGCTTCCTTTTCTATTGCAGAAAGCGAGAAAATCCAGGGAGAGATATACATATCTCCGGATATAGCTATTTGTGATGACTGTAAAAGAGAACTGTTTGATAGGGAAGATAAGAGATACCTGCACCCATTTATAAATTGCACACAGTGCGGCCCTAGATTCACAATTATAGAGAGCCTGCCATATGACAGAGAGAGAACTACCATGAAAAAGTTTCCCATGTGTCCGGATTGTGAGAAAGAGTATTATGATTCAGGTTCCAGAAGATATGATGCACAACCGGTATGTTGCCCGGAATGCGGTCCTGAGGTCTATGTGCTGTGGAAAAGTCAGAAAGATTCTGCAGAAGGTGTTGATAAAAACAGTAATGTTAAATCTTATGATGTAAAAAGTGGTATTGAAAACAATATAAAAAACAGGATATCGGGTTCTGATGCGATAACCGAGACAAGGCGAGTCATAGCATCTGGCGGGATAGCAGCAATTAAAGGAATCGGAGGATTTCATCTGTGCTGTGATGCCACTAATGATGATGCATGCAGTAGATTGCGAGATCTGAAAAAAAGACAGAGAAAGCCATTCGCTGTTATGGCCCGGGACATTACGGTCGCAATGAGAGAATGTATAGTCAACGAGGCTGATAAAAAAATACTGACAGGACATATCAAGCCTATTTTATTACTAGAGAAAAAACAGATAGAGCGGGATACAGAAATTGAGGTAACTGATCCAGCAGTTAAAGCTGAAAAAACAGATAGCAAAATCAAGAATCTAGATAATGAAGAACAGAAACTGTCTCGATACATAGCACCTGATAATCCTACAGTTGGAGTTATGCTACCCTATGCTCCGATACAGATGCTTTTATTTTCATATAATGATGATATTGAGATGCCGGATTGCATGGTGATGACCAGCGGTAATGACAGTGGAGCACCTATTGTTAAGGACGATGAGACAGCAATAGAGGAACTTCGCTCCCTATCAGATATCATATTGTCTAATGATAGGGACATTCTCACCAGAGCTGACGATTCAGTATTGGAGCTTGTAGAGGATAAACCATATATGATCAGACGATCCAGGGGCTATGCTCCGCTCCCTGTTATGCTCTCAGAAGAGTCGGATATTAATGTGTTGGCAATTGGGTCAGAATTAAAAGATACTGTAACGGTGAGCCGTGGTAATCTGTATTATCCATCGGCGCATATCGGGGATCTGGGAGATATGAGAAGCATCGATGCTTTACAGGATTCCGTATCTCGTATGTTGACTTTATTTGAGACACATCCGGATATTATCGTATGTGATAAGCATCCTAGATATAGCTCGGTGGAATTCGCAGAGAAACTGGCGGAGGAAATGGAAATACCGCTTCTTAAACTTCAGCATCATTATTGTCATGTGGTTTCATGTATGGCAGAAAATGGTGATCCGGGACCGGTGATAGGAGTTTCATTTGATGGAACAGGATACGGTGATGATGGAACGATATGGGGCGGAGAAATAATATATGCTACATATTCTAGCTATGACAGGATAGGATCGATCGCTCCATTTGCACAGGTAGGAGGAGATTCGTCGGCAAGAGAAGGATGGCGAATCGCAGCATCTGTTTTTATGGATATGGAAGAGGAGATATCAGCAGTAGGAAGTACTGTAAGGATCCCAGCTATCCTGGTTGATCCAGATGTTTCTACAGAGGAGGATGTATTTGCTGATAATTCAGAGCAATGTATCCCTGATGGAAAAGTGTTTGCTACGAAGCTCGGACTTTGTAGTGAAAAAGAATATGAAGTGATGGAAGCTTCGAAAAATGCCGGATTAAATACAGTTATATCTACAAGCGCTGGCAGGATATTCGATGCGGTAAGTGCAATTCTTGGGATCAGAAGAGAATCGGAATTCGAGGGTGACGCAGCAACATCGCTTATGTATGCGGCAGAGAGATTTGAGAATAAGCTGGATCAAGAGGATTTAGACGCTGAAAATAGTAATAATAAAGACAACGAGAGCGGAGCGAGTACAGGACAGCTACATGCCAATTATGAGGCACTTTTGTCAGAGTGGAGGCGATTCTATGTGACAATGGTGAGCCTTAGAAACGATACGATTGAGAAGGGAATATCTGTTAAGAGCATTGATATTATAAAACGTCTGATGAAAGAAAATGCAGATTATGTAGATGATCCGATGAAACGAGAAATAATACATACGGATATTTTAATGGAGTTCATAGCAATTGAGGCGATAAAGTGTGGTCAGTCCCCTGCCGGAAAAGAAATGCTCAGCTATTTTTTCCATGATATACTTTCGGACATGGTGAGGCATTCGGTGGAATCAGCTCCGAGAAAGTTTGTAGAGAAATTGGCAGAAGAATTTAGAGATTACCTAAATAAAGAGGCAATTCTGATGTTTCAGGAGATTTTATCGATTAAGACAGTGGCACTAACAGGCGGGGTATTTCAAAACAAACTACTGATGAGGCTTACCAGAGATAGAATGCGAAAGTCAGGTTATAAGGTAATAGTCCATTCGCTCATTCCACCTAATGATGGAGGGATAAGCTTAGGACAGGCCGTTGCAGCATCACATATATACGCAGAAAATCATAGAAAATGATGAACGCAAAGCAGAAAATCAATAAGCAAAAATCAATAAGCAAAAATCAAGAAGCGGCATAACTTAAATGTATTACAGTATAAATACAGTGCAAAAGTAATATAGAAAATATAAATGCAGATTTTGAAATAAGGTAATGGAAGGAGGAACTATATGAGCGTAATAGTCAGTCCAGAGGCGTATATAGCGCCAACAGCAGTAATAATGGGTAAGGTAACGATTGCAGAGAAATGTAGTGTTTGGTACAACGCAGTGATAAGAGGGGACAGGGATACCATTACAATTGGTGAAGGCTCCAATATCCAGGATAATTGTGTGGTACATGAAGACCAGGGTAAGCCGGTTGAAATCGGAAAATATGTAACGGTAGGGCATGGCGCCATAGTCCATGGATGTAAGGTTGGAGACAATACACTTGTGGGTATGCATGCAACCATAATGAATGGTGCTATTGTTGGAAAAAACTGTGTGATCGGAGCTGGAGCACTGGTCACTGAGAATGCAAACATCCCTGACAATTCTGTGGTTATGGGTGTCCCGGGTAAGATCATTAAACAGGTTTCGCCGGAAATGGAAGAGCACTTTAAGATAAATGCCATGAAGTATGTGGATGAGGCAATGGAATGCTTGGAGAGGCAGAGAACAAATAGATAATAGACAGCGGCGTAGTAATTCGCCAAAATAAGTGATAAACTCCAGATATGATGTTAGCTATAGAAGATAGTTTTGTTGGCGATCACATCATAGGAAAAATGTACCAGGAAAAGAAAAAGACAAAAGGAATATACAAAAGGAAAAGAAAAAGATGCTTACAAAAAAAGATTTTGATGAGGCCTGCAAAATCGTCTCAGAGGTCACAACAGAGACCAAGCTTGTACATAGCGAGTTTCTGTCAGAAAAAACAGGAAACAATGTATATCTAAAGCCGGAGAATCTACAGGTTACTGGAGCATACAAAGTTCGAGGAGCTTACTACAAGATTTCCAAGCTTACAGAAGAAGAGAGACAAAGAGGTCTGATAACTGCATCGGCAGGCAACCACGCTCAGGGAGTCGCATTTGCTGCCAAAAAATTTGGATGCAAGGCAACAATTGTTATGCCTACGACTACGCCGCTTATCAAGGTTAATAGGACCAAGAGCTATGGCGCAGAGGTGGTGTTGGCAGGGGATGTCTACGATGAGGCCTATGAAGAGGCTATCAGACTCGCAAAAGAAAATGGATATACATTTATCCATCCCTTTGATGATTTAACTGTTGCAACCGGACAGGGAACCATAGCGATGGAGATTTTTAAGGATCTCCCGATGGTAGATATTATTTTGGTTCCGATTGGCGGAGGTGGATTGGCGACAGGAGTATCTACACTGGCAAAACTATTAAATCCCAAGATCAAGGTAATTGGAGTTGAGCCTAGTGGTGCCGCGTGTATGAGGGAATCGCTGGAAAAAGGTAAGGTAGTTACAGTTCCAACCGTCAATACCATCGCTGATGGAACAGCAGTTAAAACACCGGGAGTAAAGATATTCCCATATATTCAGAAGAACATAGATGAGATAATTGCAATTGATGATGATGAGATCATAGTTTCATTTTTGGACATGGTGGAAAATCACAAGATGATAGTGGAAAACTCAGGATTATTGACCGTTGCAGCACTTTCTCATCTAAGTGAAAAAGATAAAAATGTTGTGGCAGTAATGAGTGGTGGCAATATGGACATCATAACGATGTCGTCAGTGGTTCAGCAAGGACTGATATTTCGTGACAGGATATTTACGGTATCCGTTCTTTTGCCTGATAAACCTGGAGAATTGGCAGAAGTTGCAGGGACAATTGCCAAGAGTAAGGGCAACGTAATAAAGCTTGAGCATAATCAGTTCGTAACAACCAATAGAAATGATGCTGTGGAACTTAGGATTACACTGGAAGCATTTGGAACAGAGCACAAGAAAGAAATATTGAATGCTCTGGATAAATCAGGATACAGACCCAAAATTGTAAGAACGAGTCTGTAATTATATAGTCGCAGTACTTATATTTTTGACATCCTGTCAAAACCAAAAAGGGGGTAAAATTATGGTAATCACAGAAACTCTAACTTTAAAAAACAGTGAAGCCGAGGGAATCATGGTTAAAGCTCCCGGCGGAGAAGGTCATCCCAACATGATAACCATTGTATGTAAAAAAGGTTATCTGATGTGTGGATACCTGAATCTGGAGGCAGCAGAAAACTTTGGAGATGCAGCAGTTATGCTGAGCGGTTCTGATTTCACCCAAGTTCTATATAACCCCATCAAGGGAATGACGATGGCAGCAGCTGAAAAAGGTGTCAAAGAAGGAATGCTGGGAAGCGAAGCAGCAGAAATACTTAATAAATAATGCTTATAAAACATCCTGATGTAATATGATCGGTACATTTATGGGCTAGTAATTACATAAATGGGTTGGTCAGTACATTTATGAATTAAAAAGTACAAAATGGTTCTTATGATAATCTATAAGGCCCTCGGCCTTCATATGCATAAGCTCTTTTGAAAGTGCGCTTCTGTCCAGATTAAGGTATTCGGCCAGTTCCTGCCTATTAAAGGGAATGTCAAATTCATTGGATTTTTTATTTGTAGCCATATTAGAGAGATACGACTCGATCCTGGGTCGTATCTTTTTTAATGATATTTGAAATGATCTGGTAGAAATAGCTAAGTGTTTCTGAGAAGAGATCATAAGCAGATTATAGATAAACTTTTCGTGCCAACCTGCAGCCTGTGGCTTGCCACAATAAATAGCAGTAGAACTCATAAAGAATATTTTGCAGTTCTCTGCAGCAACGGCATCTACCAGAAGAGGTTCTTTTGTAATAGCATATGTTTCACCGAATATCTGTCCGGATCCGAGATGGGAGAGGATGCTCTTATTGCCCCATACATCGATATTTTCAATATTGACACTGCCTGATATCACGATACCCAGTCGGTGGATTATCTCACCCATATGAAAAATAACTTCGCCCTTTTGAAAACAAGTGCTGGTCATGCATCGACATTCCATCATGCTATTGTATTCTTCATCGGTAAAATTGGTAAAAAGCTGGGACTTGATTCTTTCCATATAAACCTCCATATGGATCTCCAAAAAATTATTTAAATGTTGTTATAACAACATAAATACAATCTGGATTATAGTAGCATGAATACAAAACGTCAAGAATATGGAGGTTCAATATGGATAAAACAATCGATTTTAGTAAAACAGTTTATGAACTGGCTAATTCAGTTCCGGATTTCCTGGATATAATGGAGACTCTTGGATTTGGAGAGATGAGAAATTGCGTAGTCAGTAACCCTATGACCAAGGAAATTACAGTTCCTATGGCAATGGGAAATCATGATTTTGAAGTGGCCAAGGTTATCAGCAGATTCGAAGAGAATGGATATACCGTAATTAACGCATAAATCAAATCAAAAAATTTAATCTATATCCGAGTATCTGGTATAAAGATTTAAAGGGAACAGTTCACATCATCAAACGAACTGCTCCCTTTTCTGTTATAATGATCATTGAAATGTATGAAATAAATGATGCAGTTCAAGGCTGCTGTAAAATCAATATTTAGAATTATAATATTAATAGAAAAATTATTATAACCAGTTAAAAGAGGAAGTATGGAAGAAAAAAAGGTAATCTTAAAAAAAGGTGAAGGACGCTCTTTAAAATCAGGTGGAGCTTGGGTATTTGATAATGAAGTATCTGGAACAATTGGAGAGATCGAAAATGGAGATATTATAATCGTAGAGGATTTTGATGGATATTTCCTGGGTTATGGATTTATCAATTTTAATTCCAAGATCAGAGTCAGAATGCTCAGTCGTTATAGACAAGAACCTATAGATGATGATTTTTTAGCCCTTCGGGCAAAAGAAGCGTGGGATTATCGTAAAGCGGTAATTGATACTTCTTCCTGCCGTGTTATTTTTGGCGAAGCCGATTATCTGCCGGGACTTACAGTAGATAAATATGAGGACATATTGGTATTTGAATGTCTGGCGCTTGGAATGGATAAGATCAAGGAACCGATCTTGATGGGCTTGGTTAAAGATATGGAAGAAGACGGAGTGATCATCAATGGAATATTTGAGCGTTCAGATGCCGGAGTTCGTAAAAAGGAAGGACTATTGCCTAAAACTGGATGGTTCTGGAAAAGAGAAGGTTGTGAAGATCTGACTCCGATCGTTACGATCATAGAGAATGGTATACATTATACGGTTGACGTGGAAAATGGACAGAAAACCGGATTTTTCCTGGATCAGAAGATAAACAGAAGCTATGTACAGGAAATGATAAAGAGAATGAAATCGGATGGAGAAACGGTCAGAGTTCTGGACTGTTTTACGCACATGGGTACATTCGCGCTGAATGCAGGGCTTGGTGGAGCTGATTCTGTGCTGGGTCTCGATATATCAGAGTTTGCGGTATCAGAGGCAACAAAAAATGCAGAGGATAATGGTCTGTCAGATAGGGTATCTTTTAGGACAGCAGATGTATTCGAAGAGCTTCCGAAGCAGATAGAAGACAAAGCGCAGTATGATTTCGTTATATTGGATCCTCCTGCATTTACAAAATCAAAAGAAGCTACCAAGAAGGCAGTGAATGGCTATAGGCAGATCAACATCAGGGGTCTGGGACTGGTGAGAAATGGAGGGTATATGGCTACATGTTCCTGCTCACATTTTATGACTCAGGAACTATTCGAGAAAATGATGAGGGAAGCTGCGAAGGGTGCAAAAAAGAGGATCAGACAGGTCCTGTTCTCAACGCAGGCACCGGATCATCCGATTCTGATAAATGGGGATGAAAACTCATATTATCTAAAGTTCTATATATTCCAGGTCGTGGATGAAAAATAGAAATTATATTAATGGTTAAACAATTGCTTGGAAATTTTTAAAATAATATAAAGTATATGATGACATATACTAAACTTATATGTGCCCACTTTATTGGATAAACCAGTAAAGTGGGTGTTTTTATATACAAATTTTTATGATTTTTGCATTTTATTTAGGAAAAACAACAGTATCATATGATTGGAAAAACAACAAAACGACAGTACAATGTAGATAATTCTATATGGTTATGGAAATCTGGAGTTGCTTTACCTACAATCAATACCACAGAACCTACAGTACCTTTGAAAATGAATGAGAAAAGCTCTCTTTTTAAATTGTTTTTATCAGACATAGGGTTACTGACTACAATGTATGGCAAATCTACAAAACTAAAAATTGTTCAAAGGGATGCTGCTGTAAATAATGGTTCAGTTTTTGAAAATAATATTCATTATCTGCCAATTTACATGATTATGTTTATATCAGATAACGATATTTCTTTTCCTAAATTTGATCTTAAATTTTAATGGTAATAATAAACGGATTTGTTGGAAAATATATCAAAAGAAAGCCAAGAGTTAAGGATTATGAGTGATACGAAACCTCTTATCGGAGCCATACTTAAAAACGAAAGAATACAAAGTGGCAGAAGTCAAAAAGATGTTTGCTATGGAATTTGTGTGCCATCATATCTTAGTAAGATCGAGAATGGAACAGTAAAACCAGATGAAAATATACTGGCGAAGCTGTATAAGCGATTGGATATTGAATATATAGGATATAGCGAACTATATAAAAATCTGAAAAAGAAGATAAAATATTTTTATTTTGAAATGGAATACAACCTTGACAGTGAGAAACTATATTCAGAGCTATGCCTATATGATAAAGAGCTTTCTGCTAGTGAGCTTGCAATTGACTGGCTGATAATAAAAGGAGTTTGTGGACAGGATGTTTTTGATGTGCTTTCTCATCTGAAAAATAATATGGCTCCAGTACAGAAAGCATATTATCAGATCAATGATTTGGATAGATATGATGACATTTCGGATAAGGTTCTTGCCTATGAGGAAGCTTGTAATGTTATAAATAGCTCATTTTCTTTTAACAAGCTTTGCGAGCTCTATATAATGACCAGCGAATATTCCAAGATCCACCAACTGGAAAATAGAATAGTGTCATTGGCACTTGAAGAGGGAAATACCAAAATGCTGGCCGATTATTATGCAATTAATGGTACGGCATATGCATGTGTGGACATGGAAGAGATGATGCTGGTTAATTATATGCGCGCCATACATCTATTACAGAATACTGAATGGGCCGAGATGATAACGGATATATATTATAATATCGGAGCTACATACATTACATTAAAGAAATATGATCAGGCTCTGGAGAATTTGTTGAAGTCTGATAAAGCCCAGGACGGAACTAGCTTTTTAACAAATCACAAAATAGCAATTGCTTATATTCGAAATGGTGAAGTCGATAAGGCAACAATATTTCTTGGAAGAATGAAAAAATATATACTTAATAATTCCGGTAAAGATACACTAGAATATCTGATGTATAATGAAGCAGTTTGGGAATGTGAGAAGGATTTTAAACTGAGCCAGGATTACATGATTCTACTTGAAAAACTGATTAAAAAAATAGAAAAAGATGGTCATTTTGGATATCTGTTTTTTTACCATGAGGTAATAACAGAAACTTATATCAGCCAGAGACAATATAAAAAAGCATATGAATTTCAACATACTATTTCCACAAATAGATAATTAACGGATATTTAAACACATAAAAATAGAACAAAATTCCCAATAAATAGGGATATACACAGGCTTAAATGAGACATACACTTATGCTATCAATTAATAGGAGGATAGCTAAGTGATAAAAAAGGATAAAAATAATAAACTTTGGACAAAGGATTTTTCCTGTATTACAGTGGCAACGATATTATCGGCAATAGGTGGTGAGGCAATGAACCTTCCCATCAGCTTGCTAGTTTTTGATGAGACCAAGTCAACGTTTTTGTCAGCATTAATAATGATATGTGGCATGTTGCCGGATATTATACTTCCGGTGATCATTGCACCATTTATAGATAGGGGCAACAAAAAGATATGGATCATTAGTCTAGACATTTTTATGGTTTTCATATATTCAGGAATGGGATTTTGGACATTAAACCACAGATTTAATTATGCTTTATATATTATATTTATTCTCGTTGTTGCTACAAATTCTATTATTTATCAATTAGCATATTCATCCTGGTATCCTGATCTAATCGAGAAGGGCTCAGAACAGCAGGGCTATGCAGTCAGTGTAACTATATATCCACTTGTAACTATAATCGTTTCGCCTATCGTGACTTTTGCTTATGGCAAGACTTCTATTGGATATATTTTTTTATTTGTTGCAGCGCTGACAATGGTATCGGTGATTTTGGAGTCATGCATAACAAAAATAAATATCAGTGCAAAAGATATATATAATTTTTTGCAATATATAGAAGATATAAAGGCAGGTTTTCATTATCTAAAAAAAGAAAAAGGTATCAGAAACATTTACACCTATATGAGTATTACAAGTGGTGCAACAGAGGGTGTCAATTTAATTACTCAGGCATACTATCAGACGCAACCTTGGCTTACGGTTTCAATGCTTGGATTTTTGAAAAGTGCTGAGATGATAGGAAGAGTCATAAGCGGTTCAATTCATTACAATGCGGAAATAAAGCGAAAAAAGCGGTTTGGATTTACCAAAATCGTATATCTGACTTATGATTTTATGGATGCGATACTTCTTTTTCTTCCGTTTCCACTTATGCTGGCAAATAGATTTATATGTGGAGGGCTTGGATGTGGAAGTGCAACAATACGAGAATGTGCCATATATTCATATTTGCCTAATGATATAAGGGCAAGAGTGAAAGCAATATTTGATGTTATTTTTTCAGTCGGAGGAATTGCATTTCAATTTATTGCAGGAGCACTGGGCTCAATACTGCCATATAGGTTGGTGGCACTGATTCTAGGAATAACAACGTTTATTTCAGCTGTAATATTTATAGTAATACCGGGAAACGAAAATAGAGTAGTATATGAGGCATGATAGTACTTGTCCCAAATCTGATTACTGATATACTGAGAGGGTAACGACCTATCATAAAATGAAGGGAAAAAGATTATGACAGAGAAATGGACATTTCCGGAGTTGGAATATAAGAGACCGGATACAGAGGAAATTAAAAATAAGATCATGAAACTTACCAAAAGAGTCAAGGAAGCTGAGAGCTTCGAAGAACTTTTGCAGGTTTATGCAGATGGAGACAGTCTGATAAGTATATATGATTCAGCATGTACGATTGCCAGCATCAGACATACCATCGACACATCAGACAAATACTATGACGAAGAGAATCATTTTATAGAGCAGGAATATCCTACGATCATGCCCTATATTATGGATTATAATGATGCACTTCTGGCATCCCCATACAAAGATAAATTGGAAGAAAAATATGGCAAACAGCTATTTACAGCGATAGAATTATCCAAGAAATCGTTCTGTGAGGCCAATATTCCTCTTCAGCAGAGAGAGGCTGAGCTCTGTGATGAATATCAGAAGATCATGGCATCGGCAGAAATAGATTTTGATGGCAAAAAATTAAATCTGTATGGAATTGAAAAATATCTCGAAAATGAGGATAGAAGTGTCAGAAAAGGCGCATTTGAGGCTTATTCAGAGTTTTTCTCATCAAATGAAAAGAGATTTGAAGAGATATGGAATGAACTGATAGAAAATAGAAATGAGCAAGGAAGAAACCTTGGATATGATAATTTTATTCCGTTAGGTTATATGAATCAGGGCAGAACCGATTACGGCGAAAAAGAGGTTGAAAGATTTAGAGAACAGGTTGTAGAAAATATTGTTCCGTTATGCAACGATCTCTATGAAGCACAGAAGAAGAGACTGGGAGTAGATGAACTGTATTCATATGATGAGAAGATGGTTTTTCCGGATGGCAATGCTACCCCTGCAGGTGATGATGATTATATGATGGCCAAGGCTCAGAAGATGTATCATGACATAAGTCCTGAAACAGGCGAATTTGTTGACTTTATGATGGAGCATAAGCTACTGGATCTAAAAAACAGACCTAAAAAAGCCAGTACCGGATACATGACGATTCTTCCCGATAGATTGGCTCCATTTGTATTTTCATGCTTTAATCACACGATTTCTGACATGCAGGTGCTGTCTCATGAGCTTGGACATGCATTTGCAGGCTATGAAGCGATGAGAAACCAGCCTATTTTTGGATATTATATGGAGAGTACAGATATTGCTGAGATCCACTCCATGTCAATGGAACAGTTTGCATACAGATATGCTGATTGGTTCTTTGGTGAGCAGGCGGATAAGTATCGCTTCCAGCATCTTCAGGAGGCAGTTACATTTGTTCCTTTTGGGACAGCTGTAGATGAATTTCAACATATCTGCTACAAGAATCCCAAGCTCACTCCAAAAGAGAGAACTATGGAGTGGCATAAGCTAGAGAAAAAATATATGCCTTGGAGAAAGTATGATAATAATGATTTTATGGAGCGTGGTGGATGGTGGTACCACAAGATCCATATTTTCCTATATCCTATGTATTATATTAATTATTGTCTCACAACAATGGGAGCAATGGAGTTCAAGAAAAAAGATGCTCAGGATCATTCCAAAGCATGGCGTGACTATATGAAACTCTGCAAAGTCGGTGGAAGTATGTCATATCTCGAGACACTTAAATACGCTAACGTTACTAATCCATTTTCCGATGGTGCGGTTAAGAATTCCATAAGCTATGCAGGCGAAATACTCGAGGAAAGTATTCGTAAAAATGATAAATAAAAGAATGGTAACCGTTTTATAATCAGATAATAGAAAGACGAAATGTGAAGTTGACTTGCATACAATTCACTGATAAAATCTAAATAAGCTATACAATTTTAGAAAAGGTTGGTGAATGAATGAATAATATAAAGGTTAAGACAAAGTTTAGGATTCTTTTTGTTATTACAATAGCAATTTTAATTTCTTTGGGAGCTGCTACTCTAATCATTGTTAATAATCTAAAGTCCCAATCACTTGATATGATCAAGACCAGTATCAGTACTGAGTATGACACTAATATCAAGCAACAGGTCGAAAGTGTTGTTTCCCTTTGCGAAACTTATAATAAAAGAATCGAAGCCGGTGAGTTGACTAAAGATGAAGGCATGAAGCAGTGCGCCGCCGAGATAAGGGCACTCAGATATAGTGATACTGGCTATTTCTGGGTAGATAATTATGAAGGCACCAATGTTGTTTTGCTAGGAGGTGACAAGGAGGGAACTAACCGTCTTGATACCGCAGATGCAAATGGATTTAAAATGGTTGCTGACTTTATTAAAGGTGCCAAAAAGAATGTGAAGAGTGGGTATTTTTCCAATTATTATTTTCCAAAGGAAAATGAGACGAAACCTTCTCCAAAGCGTGCATATACCAAAGCTTATGAACCATTTCAGTGGGTAATAGGAACCGGCAATTATACAGATTATATTCAAAAGGATATAAATGAAAAAAACACTTTGATGACGAAAACAGTTAGACAGGTTACATATATTATTCTGATTGTAATTGTTATCATTATTGCAATAGAAGAATTGTATCTTGTTGCAGTACAGAGAAGTATAGTGCGACCTCTTCAAGCTACGATGAAATGGTTGAACCACATGAAAGAGGGAGATTTTTCTATTGGTATCGATAAGGAAGCCGCGGCGAGACGTGATGATTTTGGAACTATGATGAGATCCGTCGAGGGTATGCGTGTCAGCGTTGAAAAGATGCTGGGGTTAGCGCAACATACGGCAATTGAGGTTGATGATTCCGCAGCTCATCTCTCGACATCTGCACAAGAGACGAAGAAAAATAGTGACGGAATAACCAATGCGGTGGAAGAAATCGCAGAGGGAGCTACTTCTCAGGCTGGCTCTGTTCAAAAAGGTGTGGAAGCAATTGGTACAATTGTTGACAATGTTGACGATCTTACCATTTCAGTTAATTCGGCAGATGAAGGCGCTAAAAAGATGGCTGTGTCTTCTGAAAATATGAAGAGTAATTTTAACAAGTTGTCTGAGGCAATGGACAATACGCATAAATCTCTTGACGATGTGTCAGATAACATTCAGCTAATGGGTAATTCTGTCAGTGATGTTGTAGCTGCAGTAAGTGCAATTAATGAGATCAGCGAACAGACAAGCCTATTGTCGCTTAATGCTTCAATAGAGGCAGCAAGAGCCGGTGAAGCCGGAAAAGGGTTTGCAGTTGTTGCTACTGAGATCCAAAAGCTGTCAGTTGAGTCTGCAGAATCTGCCAAAAAGATAGGTGAGATAATGCAGGGTCTTTCTCAAAATTCTGACACAACTATCGCAACAGTTGAGGAATTGAAAGCATCTATTTTGGAACAGCTGGATATCAGTAATGAGACCAAGGGTGCAGCGCTCGATATGATCGTAATCGCTGATGATGTCAGTGAAATGTTTGAAAAGGCAAAGGAAGCATGCGAAGCTACGAAATTGCTTTGTGGTGATCTCTCAGACACGATGAGTTCGTTGTCAGCTATTTCTGAAGAAAATGCAGCTAGTTCAGAAGAGACATCGGCGACGATGACTCAGGTCAACACCACAGTTGCTTCGATTGAAGGGTATTCCAATGACTTAAATGGAATAGCAAGACAGCTGAACGAATTGTTAGCTGTGTTTAAAGTGTCAGAGTCTTATACTGAAAAAGAAAATAATGAATGAATTAAATTTATAACCATTCAATAATTCTAGAGGTTTGATATTTACCCTCTTCACTGGACAGACCAGTGAGGAGGGTATTTTTATATAATAAGACTATGTAATAGAATATCGGCAACAGAAGGAATTGTGATAGAATAAGAAGTATCGATAAGCATGCAGTTTGATTAAAAATGGCATATACATAAAATAAGTATGTATGTAAGCGCATTTTAAATTAAAAAATAGATAAGGTAAGTTTACATGAAATATCTTTCAGTTTCTGACTATCTTAAAAATACATACAAAACCAAAGTGTATAAGCTATCGCTTCAGAGCGGTTGTACCTGCCCAAATAGGGATGGTACGATCAGCCTAGGCGGATGTACGTTTTGTTCAGAGGGAGGCTCGGGCGAATATGCGGCGCCATTTCTAGCGGTAAGAGATCAGATCAATATTGCCAGAGAAAAGGTGGATAAAAAGATTTCTAATAATATCCCTCTCAAAAATAGACGATATATTGCGTACTTTCAATCATATACCAATACCTATGGTGATGTTGAGAGACTGAAATGCTTATACAAAGAAGCGATAAATGAAGAGCAGGTGGTTATCCTTTCGATCGGAACGAGGCCGGACTGTCTCTCGGATGAGATAATAGATATGCTGAAGGAATTGAATAGTATCAAGCCTGTATGGGTGGAGCTGGGGCTGCAGACGATTCATGAGGAAACTGCTATTCGGATCAACCGTGGATATGCATTGGATGTTTTTGAAAAATCATATCAGAAGCTAAAGGCAGCAGGATTAACCGTCATAGTCCATACGATTTTGTATCTTCCCGGAGAGGGAGAAGACGAAATACTGGAAACAATTAAGTATCTGGCGGATCTGTCTCCGAGGTTGGACGGGATCAAGCTTCAGGGGCTTCAAGTCCTAAAAGGTACAAAAATTGGCGAAGAGTATTTAAAAGAGCATTTTTATATTCCATCGCTCGAGGAATATGCAGATACTGTGATTAAATGTCTCGGGATCATTCCGGAAGGTGTAGTGGTTCACAGAATAACAGGTGATGGTCCCAAGAACCTATTGATAGAGCCTAAGTGGAGCGCAAATAAAAAACTGGTTTTGAATACCCTTAAGAATCGGATCGATAAGGCTGTTTAGGAAAGAATGCAGGGAGAAGGCAGATGAAAAGTTCAAAAAAAAGAATAGCGCATTTTCACCTTCCGGGATTATTCGAATTTTATGAGCTATACAAGATTTTTCTCCCATTATTTTATGAACATCGGGAATATTTCTATGATTGGTGTGATATTGGGTCTATTTATGGGGCGCCTGGGGATGCACTGTGGGGCGGAGGTCGTGTGGGATACGGAGAAAGTGCCTCAATGGAAGTGCTTTCGTTAATGAAAAAATTTAATATTTCGGCGCGACTGACTTTTAGCAACTCTTTACTCAGGGAGGAGCACTTCGTAGATAGAGAGTGCAATGAGATATGTGATCTGTTTAGAAATTCGCCAAGTGATGATTCAGATACTAAGAATATTATGATAAAAGATAACAGGACAATAGTATCGAACGAAACAACAGCAAAGAATGGGATAATCGTTTATTCGGACTTACTGCTTAGATATATAGAGGAGAATTACCCGGGATTTTACTTTGTTTCAACCACAACAAAAGTTATTACTGATTTTAAAATATTTGAAAAGGAGTTGAACCGTGAGGAATTCGCATATGTAGTGGCTGATTTTCGATTAAATAAGGAATTCGAAAAGTTAGGATTACTTTCAGATGCAGAAAGATCTAAGGTAGAATTCTTATGTAATGAGTGTTGCTGGTTTGGATGCAATGACAGAAAGTCCTGTTATGAAAGTGTCAGCCGAAATGTATTGGGAGAAGGGGAAGGCTATGAGCACATATGCCATTCTATGGATGCAAACGAAGGTTATGTTTTTTCAAAAGCGATGAAGAGTCCTGGATTTATAGGAATCGATGATATAAGAGATGTATACTTGCCTATGGGATTTTCCAATTTTAAAATCGAAGGAAGAAGCCTAGGAAGTGCGATGATTTTGGAATTTCTGTTATATTACATGACAAAGCTGGAATACCAGCTGCAGGTAAGAGAGAAAATATATCTTGATAATTCATTGGATCTGTTTTAGAAAATTGATTTGAAGATCTGTTTTAAAAATATGAGTTGAAGATTAGATTTAAAGATTTGCCATAAGAATTAGTGTTATATATTTAGTTTTATATAGCAGTTTGTTGAACCTGATCTGGAAATAAAAATCGTAGAAAGGGAACAGGAGAAAAAATAATGAAAAGTCTATTGATAAAAGATACAACGGAAATAGAAAGAGCGAAGATTGTTTCTGACTCATTAGGAATTGTGGATGGTGAGTGCGAGGGCAGCTCAAGCGGATTGGCAGATATCTATGATGACTATATATATGGCAAGCGTGAGCTTGCTGAGATCAATGCCTCGTTTCGTGCCAATTATGTAAAAGGCGATGATGATAGAGATAGCAAGAATAGCTGTGTGATGTAGACAATAGTTTCCCGCAGGCTTACTATGGATTGTAAAACAGAGAAGCTTATGTGAATAAGTTTATGATGTAATGCGATTTAATGGTTATGGATAAATGAGTTGGAAAATAGATAATAGCTCATAAAATTTAATAATGCACAAAAACTGTCATAGAATTTTAAGCAATTCGACGAAAATGTCAAAAATTATTGAAAACGTTTCCAAAAAGTATTAGGCTTACATTATCGTTAAAGGGAAAGTTTCCAAAAAGGAGGGGAACATTTATGAAAAAACAGGTATTAAGCCTATTACTTACAGGAGCTATGGCTGCAACGATGTTCGCAGGTTGTGGTTCAAAATCGACAAATAGCAACTCTAGTGATACGAGCAAGAGCGGCAATGGCAAAGTGTATTATCTTAACTTCAAACCAGAGCAGGATAAACAGTGGCAGAGTCTTGCTAAGAAATACACCAAGGAAACCGGTGTTAAGGTAACAGTTAAAACAGCAGCATCAGGTGAATATGAGTCAACTCTTACATCTGAGATGGCAAAATCTGAAGCACCATCACTTTTCCAGGTCAATGGTCCGGTGGGTATGGCAAACTGGAAAGATTATTGCTATGACATGAAGGATTCTGATATATATAAACATCTTACCAATGATTCATTCGCACTTAAGAATGGAAAAGCTGTAGACGGAATCGCATATGTAATAGAGTCCTACGGAATAATTACAAATAAGACTCTTCTGGAAAAAGCAGGATATAAGATCGACGATATCAAAAGCTTCGACAGCTTGAAGAAGATCGCTGATGATATCCAGGCTAGAAAAGCAGAGCTGGGAGTAAAGGGAGCATTCACATCAGCAGGTATGGATTCTTCATCTGATTGGAGATTCAAGACACATCTTGCTAACCTTCCTATCTACTATGAGTACAAGGATGCAAAAGAGAATGACACCAAGGCAATCAAGGGAAAATATCTTGATAACTACAAGAATGTATTTGATATGTATATTACAGATTCCACTTGTAATCCTGCAGAACTTTCAACCAAGACAGGTGATGATTCAGAAGCAGAATTCTTAAATGGAGAAGCAGTATTCTATCAGAATGGTTCATGGGAATATGGAAATCTTTCCAAGAAATATTCTGATGATCAGATCCAGATGATCCCTATTTACTTTGGTGTTGATGATGCCAAAGAGGGACTTGCAACCGGAACAGAGAATTTCTGGTGCGTTAATAAAAAAGCTTCCAAGGCTGATATCAAGGCTACACTTGATTTCATGAATTGGTGTGTAACTTCTGATGAAGGAACCAAGTCTATGTCAGAGGATATGGGATTCACAATTCCGTTTGATACAGCAAAGAAATCTTCTAACGTATTCGTACAGCAGGATGCAGCTCTTACCAAGGCTGGCATGACACCTATTTCATGGAATTTCACAACAATGCCTTCTGAGGAATGG
>ERZ795062.620-NODE-620-length-29172-cov-6.182814_pt1 | contig 29172 bp, 28 predicted proteins | sample MGYA00375146_ERZ795062 | MGnify/ENA primary metagenome ERZ795062 (study PRJEB30191, sample SAMN05720281) | activated sludge metagenome | isolation source: Anaerobic digester | place: USA | collected 2015-07-16 ... | reverse complement strand
CAGACCAAGTACGCACAGCACGCGATCAAGCCCGAGGAGGTGTCGGCGGAACTGACTGCGGCACGTGAATCACTCGGCACCCGCGACCAGGTCCGTTCCTGCGTCGAAAATGCCTTGCATGCTTTGCATTCCACAGTGCGAACCACCGAAAACGGCATGCTCGCCACACTCGCTCCCCTGCCCCTGGGCGTGCTGGACGCGCTACCACCGGACCGGAACGACCCGCTGTTGTTCGCCGACGACCTTCCGGTCCGCCGTGGCGATGCCGTACTGTCGCGTACCGACGCATCGGTGGAGGCCATCGCGGGTTATGTCATCGAGTCGGCCCTCGATGAGGGGCTGGACCCGGAACTCCGCCCGGCCAGACGTTGTTCGGTGGTGCGCACGGCTGCGGTATCGGTGCGCACCACCCTGCTGGTCACCCGCTACCGCTTTCACCTTGAGCTTCCGTCCCGGACGGGGCTGCGTCAGTTGATTGCCGAGGATGCCGCCACATTCGCGTTCGAGGGTTCTCCCGCCCAGGCCCGATGGCTTGGCAAGGACAAGGTTCCCGACTTGCTGGCCGCCACACCGAGCGGCAATGTTCCTGCCCCGCAGGCCAAGCAGTTCATATCGCGCGCTGTCGACGGAATCGACACCCTCCGCCCCTATTTGGAGGATCGGGGCAAGGAAATGGCGCAGGAGTTGTTGGCCTCGCACCGGCGGGTGCGGCAGGCGTCGGCCGAGATCGTTCGTGGTTTGAAAGTCACCCCGGAGCCCGGCGCCGATGTGCTCGGGGTGTTTGTGTTTATTCCGGATTCGGCTGCGGGGAGTGGGCGATGAGCCTGGATCAGTTTGTCGGGGTGCGGATCGTCGGTGGTCTGCTACCGGCCAACCTGCCTTCGCTGCTGTCCTCCGGTCATGATCCTTCGGGTAAAGCACTGCTACCCAAGGACTATCACCTTGTCGCGGGTGAGACCGTCCGCGACGCCGCCAACCGGGTGTGGGCGTATCTGCGGGGCGCGTGGACCGGTTACCGGGAAGCACTCGAGCAACTGCCCGACGGCGCACCCACCACCTCGCTCACCCGTGAACGTTTCCTGCTGATCCTGCTCGACCAGCTCGGTTATGGCCGGGTGGCCACCACCGGACGCGGCGGCATCGTCGCCGACGGCCAGTCCTTCCCGGTGTCGCACCTGTGGGGTATCACGCCGATCCACCTTCTCGGTGCCGGTACGTCGCTCGATACCCGCACCAAGGGTGCCGCGGGGGCGGCCGGGGCGTCACCGCAATCGATGGTCCAGGAGCTACTCAACCGCAGTGACACGCATCTGTGGGCGATCCTGTCGAACGGACGTACACTGCGGTTGCTACGCGATTCGACATCGCTGGTCGGGTCCGCGTATGTGGAGTTCGACCTGGAAGCGATCTTCGACGGTGACCTCTTCCCTGACTTCCTGCTGCTGTACACCTTGTGCCAGGTGTCGCGGGTGGAGGTGCTGGACGAGGAGATCGGCGCGTCATCGTGCCGTCTGGAGCAGTGGCGCACTGAGTCCATCGAGTCCGGTTCGCGTGCGTTGAATCAATTGCGGGACGGAGTGGTGGATGCGCTGCGGACCCTTGGTCGCGGTTTCCTCGCCCACCCCGACAATGGTGAGCTGCGTGAGCAACTCGCGTCCGGTGACCTCTCGGTCGCCGATGTGCACCATGCTCTGCTACGGGTGGTGTACCGGCTGCTATTCACTTTCGTCGCCGAGGACCGGGGCGTACTTCTGGACCCCGGCGCCGACCCGGTTGCGAAGGCCCGCTACGCGGAGTACTTCTCCACCGCACGCCTGCGCAGGACATCGCGCCGGCGGCGTGGTGGTGGCCGGTACGGTGACCGATGGCAGGCGCTGACGCTGGTGTGGCGCGGGCTGGGTAGCGAAACCGGCCGGCCCGAGCTCGCCCTGCCGGGCATCGGTGCTCTCTTCGACATCGGAGAACTGGACTTTCTTACCGAGCACCAGGTCAGCAACGACGCGCTGCTGTCCGCGGTCCGGTCGCTCTCGTTGATCCGGGAGCCGAAATCCGGGGTGCTGCGGGTGGTGGACTACCGCAATCTCGGTGCCGAAGAACTCGGCAGCATCTACGAGGCGCTGCTGGAGTTCGTACCCCACTGGGACGGGGTGACTAAGACGTACACCCTGGATATCGCGTCCGGTAATCAGCGCAAGGACACCGGTTCCTACTACACCCCGACGTCCCTGGTCGACTCACTCCTCGACACCGCCCTGGATCCGGTCCTCGATGACGCGGTCAAGTCGGCATCGGATGCCGAAGGTCAGATCTCTGCGCTGCTGGCCGTCACCGTCTGCGATCCTGCCTGTGGCAGTGGGCATTTCCTGGTGGGAGCGGCACGACGTATCGCCAAGCGGGTTGCCGTGATTCGCACCGGTGACCCGGAGCCCGCGCCCGACCCCGTCCGCACAGCCATGCGCGATGTGGTAGGCCGATGCATCTACGGCGTAGACATCAACCCACTCGCCGCCGAGCTGGCCAAGGTGTCGTTGTGGATGGAAGCCCTGGAACCCGGCCGACCGTTGATTTACCTCGACGCGCAGATCAAGGTGGGGAATGCCCTCATCGGCGCGACACCCGCCCTCCTCGCCGAAGAACTGCCCGACGCGGCGTTCAAACCGATCGAAGGGGACGACAAGAAGATCGCGACCGCGATCACCAAGGCCAACAAGGCCGAACGCAACGATCAGGGCAGCCTGTTCGGCCTGGGCGAAGCACTTCCCACAAACACCTCCCTGGCACGAGAGGTACAGCAGGTCGTCGGTCGCGACACCCTGTCACTGGCCGACGTCCACGTCCAGCAACAGCGTCTGCGGACCTACGAGGACTCACCTGAGTACCGCAACGCCCGACTGGTCGCCGATGCGTGGTGTGCCGCGTTCGTGTGGCCCAAGACCGACAGCGCACCCAAACCGATCACCCACGCCACCATCACCGGTCTGCGAGACGGCACCACCTGGCTGGACAGCAAGCAAGACAACCAGCTTGAACAACTTACCGCCGAGTACCGCTTCTTCCACTGGCACCTGGAGTTTCCGCATATATTCCCCACTGATTCTACCGATTCGGGCACCGTCAATGAGGCGACCGGTTGGGCCGGCGGCTTCTCTGTGGTCCTGGGCAACCCGCCATGGGAGCGAGTCAAGCTGCAGGAGCAGGAGTTCTTCGCGGCCCGCGATCCCGAGATCGCGACTGCACCGAACGCAGCCGCTCGAAAGAAGCTGATTGCGGTGCTGCCGAATACCAACGAATCGCTGTACCGAGCGTTCGTCGCCGAGAAGCGCCGCGCCGAAGGCATCTCACACATCTTGCACAATTCGGGCCGCTACCCGCTCACCGGACGCGGCGACATCAATACCTACGCGGTATTCGCCGAAACCAACCGGAACCTCATCGACGGTAGTGGGCGACTCGGTGCGATCCTGCCGACTGGCATCGCCACAGATGCCACCACCCAGTACTTCTTCAAGGACTTGGTCGAGCACGGATCGATCGCCAGCCTGTATGACTTCGAGAACTCACGCCCCCTATTCGCAGGCGTCCATCGGAGCTTCAAGTTCTGTTTGCTCACCTTGACTGGTCGGGATACCCGCGAGCCAGAGGCCGACTTTGCGTTCTTCGCACACGACCCGACGGACCTACTGCGCCCCGACACCTGCTTCACGTTGAGCCCCGAAGAGATCACCCTCCTCAACCCCAATACCGGAACCTGCCCGATATTCCGATCGCGCCGCGATGCCGAGATCACCCTCGGAATCTACAAACGCGTCCCGGTCCTCATCAACGAGAACGACCCCAAGAACGGAAACCCGTGGGGCATAAAATTTATGACGATGTTCCACATGTCGAACGACTCCGGCTTATTCCATACCCGCGAAGAACTCGAAGCCGACGGTTGGACACTGCGCGGCAATGTCTTCGAGAGAGAGAGAGAGAGAGAGAGAACAACTCCAGCGGATGCTCCCCCTCTACGAGGCCAAGATGATCCATCACTTCGACCACCGCTGGGCCACCTACGAACCCGACGGCGCCACTCGCCTGGTCACCGCCGAAGAGAAAGCCGACCTAAACTTCGTTGTCATGCCGCGCTACTGGGTCGCGGAGCAGGAAGTCACTGCCAAGCTTCCCAGCGGCACTCCCAACGAGGATTTCCTGGCGGGCTACCGATGGATCGCTCGATCGACAGACGAGCGTACGATGATCGCCGCCACGTTCCCACGATCCGGAGCTGGAAACAGTCTGCCAGTCATACTCAGTTCGGGTGACCCAAAGGTCCTGACGGTTCTGATGAGTGCGTTCGCGCTTGACTTTGCTGCCAGACAAAAGCTTGGGGGCGCAAATATGACATTCGGCACGGTATCTCAACTTCCGATCCCGAGCCCGTCCGAACTTAATAAGGTTCCGGAGTGGAGTAACCGCAGCCTTGGCCATTGGGCCAACGATCAGAGTCGACGCATCACCCGACAAGCGCGATCACGGCGATTACTCCGCGCCGAACTCGACGCCGCCTTCTTCCACCTCTACGGAATCGAACGCGACGACGTCGACTACATCATGGATACCTTCCCCATCGTCAAACGCAAGGACGAGGCCCAACACGGCGAGTATCGCACCAAACGCCTGATCCTCGAAGCCTACGACGCCATGGCCGAAGCCGAGGCCACCGGCATCCCCTACCGTTCCTCGACCGGAATCGACGACGCCCAGTTGGAGGCGACCACATGACCGCAGAGATCGAAACCATGCTGCCGCTGTACGAGGCGAAGATGATCGCCGCGTATGACCACCGAGCGGCAGACGTCGTGAAGAGCGAGACGGCAACCAAACGGCAGAACCAACCTCGGTATCTGACCACATTCGAGCACCAAGACGTGACACGTGTGGCATTGCCGTACTACTGGGTCGCCGAAGAGGACATGCCCGAACGGGAGGACGAATGGCTCCTCGCATTCCTTAGGATTACGAGTGCGACGAATCATCGAACGTTTATCTCTAGCGCTTTGCCGTGGTCCGCTGCCGGAGACTCAGTCTTTCTCGCACACGCAGACACAAAACCCAGTTGCCTCTTGGCGTGCTTCAACTCTTTCGTGTTCGACTTCGTTTCCCGCCAGAAGATCTCCGGACTGAATATGCTGTTCTACATTGTCAGGCAGTTGCCAGTGCCCACTCCCCAACAGCTGGCGATGCCATTCACGTGGACCGGCGACAAAACAATCGCCGACTGGATTGACCAACGAGTTCTGGAGCTCACCTACACCGCTCACGACATGCAGGATTTCGGAGAGTCGCTCAACGAGAGCGGCGAGGTATTCGTGTGGGATGAGGATCGGCGCTCCTACATACGCGCCGAACTCGACGCCGCCTTCTTCCGTCTCTACGGCATCGAACGCGACGATGTCGACTACATCATGGACACCTTCCCCATCGTCAAACGCAAGGACGAGGCCGAACACGGCGAGTACCACACCAAACGTCTGATCCTCGAGGTCTACGATCGAATGTCTGACCTGCCCGAGCAGAGGTCCGTGTAACCCACATACGCAATCGGACGTCAGAGCATCGCTACCAGGCCATTCATAGCATGGACCATATTTGCCTTGTATTCCGCATCTATTACCACTCGACGCCCCATAACTTGACGCTTTCCAGGCTTCAGTGCATAGAGCGGAATCCCCTTGGCGAAGGCAACCACTCCCGTCGTCTGAAAGTCTCGAATGCTCACAAATCCATCCTCTAGGTCGGAGAATGTAAACATCTCAGGATTTGACCTAAGGAGGCCATCAACGTCAGCGTCGATTGATCGCAGCACCGCCGCGTAGGCGGACGCATCCGTAATGTACTGAGTGATTCGATTCTTTGCAATCAAATGCACCTTCGGAAGCGATCGGTTCGCATCTCGTAGCCTGGTTGCGAATGCATATTGCGAGTAGATCTCGGATGGCAACTTAAGCCCATAGACAAGCGAGAAGGCGTTCTGAATCGCCCTTCGCGAAGAGTCATCCGCCATTACCGGCAGTACTAAACGATCAACCACAGACAGAGCGATTTGCGTATAGATCGAGAAGCTCGGATTGCAGTCAATGAACGCGACATCGTACCTATTTGACGATAACTCCAAGAGATCCTTGAGCCAATCGATCACCGCAAGCCAAGCGTTCGTTCCAGGAATGTTTGTATTAGCGAGGGTCGATATGGCATTCGACTGTAGTTCCAGAAGCGGATCCCCGCAGATGAGGTCCACATTTGTCGGGATATCAGCATTAATCGTCGCCGGCGTTGTTATATAGTCGTCAAATCGCACTGCCGACGGCATTGTGAATGGCGCAGGCAGCCTTTGCTGGAAGTAGCCACCAATAGTAGCTCTCGGAACCAACCCCTGAATACCGAGAAGTTTATCGCTCCCACCATTATCCAGACCTCCGAGTAGCAGTTCAGATAGATTCGCTTGAGGGCAAACATCCACAACCAGTATCCGCTTGTCCGGGTTCGCGTGCGCATAAAAGCAGACAGACTGGAAGCACAGGCTCGTCTTCCCAGTTCCACCCTTATTGTTCCAGTAACCGTACGTCAGCATCGGCCAGCTCCTAGGTCGTTGTTACCACCACCGCCCGGCGGAGGTGGACGGCATAGCGTCCACAATGGACGGTATCACGTACAACGTAGACATCAAGGTGTCCTCGTTATACGTTCTCCTTAGCGGAACTAGACCGGCAGGAGTACCTGTGCAGAACCTCGCTAGACGTCATCAGCGGCGCCGTCCGGACCACCGACGATGCAAGCCCTTCGGAGCAAGTTCGAATGAGTGATCCGTGGCACCACCCCCACAAGGAGTGCCGGGAGACGCTTCACCTCGCGAAAGAACTCGGCTGGCCGGCCCCGGTCAAAGCGAGCAACCATGGCGGGTTGGTCCTGAACTGCCCCGAGAGCGATCCCGGTTGTCGCCTCAGGTTCTACTCGACACCGAAGGGTGTCGAGAGCTGGGCCCGCAACGCACGTCGCAAGATCAAGCAGTGCCCGCACGTCGCCGACGAGACGCCTTTCGACAGAGTTGAGCGCCTGCTTGGGCAGGCAGAGAGGCTCCTGGTCGCGGCCGAAACGGAGCTGAAACGGCAGGACGCTGCAAACCACGCCCTGGAACTACTCGCCGAAGCCGACGGTCAACTCGATCAGGTCGATCGGGAGCTGACAGACTTGGAGGCTGAGTTCGAGGCCGCCGCCACCGCCGAGCAGCAACTCGCGGCCGATCGAGACCTCCTCGTCGAGGACCAAGAGGACGGGTGGACACCCGAGGAGTTCGTCGAGAAGGCGAGTTTCGGCCTCCGTACGGTCCGTACTGAACTGCGCGATCTCCCTGCCAGGAACCCTCGCCACCAGGCAGGAACCGAACGACATGATGCGGCGGTTGCCCGCGTCACGAGCCTCAGAGCACGCCTGGAATGCCTATAGGCGCTGCCATCTGCCAAAGTCGCCCCAAGTCTTACCAAGTCGCCGCGGGTTCGGTACCGTGGTTGGCAACTGCCAACCGCAGACTATTTGCCTACCGAGAGGAGGCGCGTTCGATATGGCAACCTTGCCCGTAGGAGTGCGAATCTCCGGTCTCGACTTTGACGACGACGCGACGTTCCAGGTACTCGGCGAGAAGTACCCCGATACCTTCCTCGCAGGCGAGCAGCCCTGCGTGCTCATGATGTCAGTGTCCGACGCGGACCCGGTTTCAGCCGTTGTCGAGCTCGTCCGCGCGATGCAGGCCGACCTGCCGCAGCTTCGCGTACACGGTGTCGACCGCGATCTGGTGGGCACCACCGATATCGCGCACCGCGCGGGCGTGAGCCGCGAGGGCGCACGCAAGTGGAGCCAGGCCGAGGGGTTCCCCCAACCGTTCGACTACCTCCAGACAGCCTCCATGCCGGTGTGGGCGTGGACCGAAGTCGCGCAATGGCTGAAGGAAGCACGGGGGCTGGAAGTCGACGACCCGTTGCCCACTGTGCAGGTCCTCACCCAGATCGAGAACAGCCTGATGCGCAATCCCGACCACACAACCATCGAATGGCACCAGATTCAGTACCCGAGCCGCACCCCTGGTCACGTCATGAATCGAGACTTCGCGTTGTCCGCGCTTGAACGTTCTGTTGCCGCCGCCAGTCGTTTCGGCGCAACTCCCAACTTCCAACCCATACCAGTTCGCTAGGAATCAGCCTGATGATCACGATCTCCGGCGACACCGACGAACCGTCGCCAGAAGCGGTCAATCTGATCATCGCGGCGACCTCACCAGCCCAGATTCGTGTCGATGAGGTCGAGGCCGGGCCCGTACGGACGAGCGCATTTACCAGTTCTGGCTACTCGCTTGGTCGCGGCATTCCCCAGTACGCGCTCGCCGGCAACGATGACCACCTCCTGGTGCGGATCGAACACACCCTCACCATCGGCGACGACGACTCCACAGCACAGACAACGATCCGCGTCGTCCACCTAGCAACTTTCGAATGCACAGATGACCTGGAAACCACCGCTCCGGCAATCGCGGAATGGTTCGAAACGGCGGTGTACTTCATCATCTACCCGTACGTCCGCCAATTCTTCACCGCCCTGACAGCCGACATGGGAATTCCACCTGTAGTGCTCGACTACCTGCGTCAGCCCCAACGGGACGATTCAGGTTCAACCGACGCATCGACCAACCACGAGTAGCGAAGATCGGTGTCGCCCGTGCCAACCGACTCGCCCACGATGTCGCTGGGCCATGCCGCATTGATCACCCTCATCACCGAGTACGTACCGTTCGCCCTCGACGCGTCACGAGACGAGGCGCAGTACCTCATGTACTTCCTCCACGTACTCGGCGAACCCCTTGAACTTCAGTACACGCTGAACAGGAACGGCCCGGTCTCCGCGGGTGTCGATGTCCTGTTCAGTGAGGTTACCGAGCATTTTGCGACCAATTGCCCCGCCACGGCCTACGCCAGTTGGACTGGTGTGCCCGTCGACGTCGAGCGTCAAGCACACGAGGTCGTCGCACATCACCCGGGTTCACGTCTGCGCGTCGCGCGCGTCTCCGAAGTCATCGATGGGTTCGAATCCGCGTACGCCTTACAGTTGCTGGCAACCGTGCAGTGGATGGTACGACACGTCCCTGAGGCCGCGAATGACCTCGCTATCACGGTCCGGGCAATCGGTGAATGGACGACCCATGATCCCCGCATGTACACCGAGGAGCACATTCGTATCGCATGGTCCGCGCTGCGCGACCGAACGACCACAACCTATCGCCCCAGGTAAGGAGCCGAACCACCTTGTCCGGCAATGCAGACAAACCAGACCCTTCCCTGAACCGGTCCGCAGCACCGGCCGTCGAGAACATCGGTCGCCGATCGAAGCCCCAGTACGCACCAAGCCCGGACGTTGCACGCGCATGGCGTGTCTATGGTTCCAACGTCGGCGGCACCGACATGGTGCCGATCTGGCGGAAGAAATCCTCGGTATCGCTCGCCGCGAAGTTCCTTCCGAGCGTGGACTCGGATATCAGCTTGGAGGATCTGAAATCGGTTGTTGAAGAAAGCTATTCGTCATTCAACTACACCGTGCGCAAAGAGAAGGCCGACGAGTTCTATTCATTCCTCGCCCGAATGAGCCGCGGCGATCTGATAGTAACAGTGAGCCAAGGCCGAGTCTACTTCGGCACGGTCACCGGCGACGCCGTGTACGCCCGCGACAGCGCAGGCCGATCCAAACTGCGGCGGCCCGTTCACTGGCATGAGAAATCCATCTCCACCGCCCAACTACCCCCCGAGCTGTCCACCCGACTCAACGAGACGGGCGAGGTCCTCGACCTCACCGGTCAGGTCGACACCATTCGTACCCTCATCGACCTGCCGCGACCAGGGCCATCGCACTCGTCGCTGCACATTCCCGACGCCGACGAGTCCCTCGCCGAACACCTGAACGTCGGCCAGGACTGGCTGCAGGAATGTATCGACCTGCTCCGGGACCGTCCCCAGCTCATCTTCTACGGCCCGCCCGGAACCGGAAAGACCTACATAGCAAAGACATTGGCCCGACATCTCGCCGGTCCAGACAGAGTCAAGATCGTGCAGTTCCATCCCGCCTACTCGTATGAGGACTTCTTCGAGGGATACCGGCCCGGTCAGCAGACCGGGGGCCACGTCGGATTCGACCTGAGGAAAGGACCGCTCCGGAGGCTCGTCGACGAGGCGATCGCGAGCCCTCAAGCGCCGTTCGTGCTCATCATCGATGAAATCAATCGCGGCAACCTCGCGAAAATCTTCGGCGAGCTGTACTTCCTGCTTGAGTACCGCGACGAGCGCATCGACCTCATGTACAGCGAAACCCCGTTCGCGTTGCCGCGCAATATCGTCATCATCGGCACCATGAACACAGCCGACCGGTCCATCGCGCTGGTCGACGCGGCAATGCGCCGACGATTCTCCTTCGTCGCATTGCACCCTTCCCAGGAACCGGCCAACGGCGTCCTGCGCAGTTGGCTCACCGCGACCAATCGGCCCACCGATGTCGCTGATCTCCTCGACGAATTGAACGCCCGGATCGAAGACGACGATTTCAAGATCGGTCCGTCGTACTTCATGCGCGAGTCAGCTTTCACCGATCAAGGGCTACAGCGGATTTGGCGCACATCGATCCTGCCACTCCTCGAAGAGCACCACTACGGCGACGGCATCAACGTGGAAAAGCGTTACGGACTGGACATCATCCGCAAGCGAGTAGCCGACCATGTCGACGCCCGATCAGAAGCCTTCGGCGATGCCCCGGCCAGCGCTGACGCTGACTGAAGGCGGGTATGCCGAACGGCAGCTCACCGGCGACGAGTACGCCGCGCTCCGTGGATCACCACTGGTCGAGGTCACCCCCACCCTCATCGAGGGCGTGTTCACGATCGGCGCCGCCGCCAACAAGGTCGGCGCGCTGGCCGCCGGGGACCTGCAGATCGTAGTCAGACCGAAGATCGCCGACCTCAACCGGCTGATCTTCCTCCTCGGCTACGCGAAGAAGCCCGGCATCTGGCACGACGACCCCGTGCACCTGACCACCGACGACGAACTGTTCCCCGCTCTCGCCGAAGCATTCTCCCGACTCGCCACCCACGCGACCGCTCAGGGGTTGCTCCAGGGCTACCGAACCGTCACCGACAGCCTGCCCGTACTGCGCGGCCGGGTCCTCGCCGGTGAGCAGATGACCCGTCACTACGGTTTCGCGGTGCCGCTCGCCGTCGAATACGACGAGTTCACCACCGACATCGCGGAGAATCAGATCCTGCTGGCCGCCACGCTACGTATGCTCCGCGTTGCCGGTGTCACCACCACCGCGCGACGCCGGCTTCAGCGATTACACCTCGCGTTGGCCGAGGTCACGAACCCTTCTCGGGGTACGACCGCACCCGCGTGGCGTCCTACCCGGCTCAACGCCCGCTACGTCAACGCGCTCCGCCTCGCCGAAGTGATCCTTGCCGCCCAATCGTTCGAACACCACGCGGGTGACCTCGCGGTCAGTGGCTACGTCTTCGATATGTGGCGAATCTTCGAAGACTTCATCTGTACCGCGCTCAGCGAGACATTGACGAGGCGAGGTAACCGGTCGCTGACCCAGCAGCGTGTCTACCTCGACGACGCCGACCGGGTGACGATGCGGCCCGACCTGCTGTGCGTCGACGGCACCGACAACGCGGTTGCCGTCGTCGACGCGAAGTACAAAGCCGAGAAACCCGACGGTTTCCCCGACGCCGACCTCTACCAGATGCTGGCGTACTGCACAGCTCTCGGACTCACCGACGGCCACCTCGTCTATGCGAAGGGGAACGAGACACCAACGTCGCACGTTGTCCGGCGCTCAGGAGTCGTGATTCACTGCCACGCTATCGACCTGTCACTACCGCCGCAGCACTTGCTCGACCGCATCAACGAGTTGGCCCGCTTCATCCTGGCGACCGGCGCCCCGGCGCCGGATATCAGTACGCCAGGTCCGCCCAGTCGATGACGATCGGGAACGGGGCCCTGATGCCGATGCCGGCACCATCGGCCGGAGTCCACTCACCGACGAGAAGGTAGTTGGCCTGGCGCAGCGGACGAACCCCGTCGGGCAGCGGGCCGGGCGTCGATTCCAGGCCGTACGCACGGATCGAGGCGATGGCACTCGCCGAACGATCCAGTGCCGCCTCCCAGTACCAGGGGATACCCGCCGATGCGTACCGCATCCTTTTGGCTTCCACGTCGGTCGGGGAGTTTCCCGGGGACAGGACTTCACCGACCAGGACGACGTCAGCGGCGCGCAGGTCCTGATAGGGCTTGTCGAGGCAGCGGTGGACGAGGAAATCCGGGGTGAGGAAGTCGTTCTTGCCGTCGGCGCTCAGGAACACGTTGGTTTCGGTGGTGACGCGCAGGCAGCGCTCGGGGTTGTCGGACCGGTCGGCGCGAACGCACCGCTCCAACGCCGCCCAGATCCGGTTGGTGAAAGTCTGGTGTTCTGCCGGGCCGCGCCGCATCCACACGACCCGGCCATCCCACAGTTCGACCTGCTCGGCGATCTCCTCGGGCAGTTCCCGGAGTTCCTCCCACGTCATGTACTCGGGGAGATCCGGGCGCTCACCGTACGGAACGGACATGGATCAACTGTATCCGTCCCGACGATCGGGCGCGGTGGGTCAGTGTTCGGTGGAGAAGCCGACGCGGCGGCGGTGATTCTCGATGGCCAGCACCACCAGCCGGTCGATGAGGTCGGCATAGCCCAGACCCACGGCGTCCCACAGTTTCGGGTACATCGAGCCGGGAGTGAAGCCGGGGATGGTGTTGATCTCGTTGAGCAACCAGCCGCGACCGTTCTCCTCGTAGAAGAAGTCGACGCGGGCCAGGCCGGCGCACCGTAGCGCGAGGAAGGCGTCGACGGCCAGGTCGCGGACCTCGGCGATCGCGGCGGCGGGCAGGTCGGCGGGGATCGCGAGCTTGGCCGCACCGGTGACGTACTTGTCGTCGTAGTCGTAGAACTCGCCGCCGGGCAGGATCTCGCCGGGCACCGACGTTTCGGGGGCGGTATTGCCCAGAACCGCCACCTCGATCTCGCGGGCGGTCACCGCCTCCTCGATGACGAGGGTGTCGTCGTAGCGCAGCGCGACATCAATGGCCTTGTCGAGTTCGGACTCGTTGTGTGCCTTGGTGATTCCCACCGACGAGCCGAGGTTGGCAGGTTTGACGAACACCGGCAGGCCGAGGGTCTCGACGGCCCGGCCGACGATCTCGCGGGAGTCGTCGATGCCGTCGCGGAACTCGATCCATCGGCATTGCGGGATACCGGCCTGCTCGGTGACCCGCTTGGCCATCGCCTTGTCCATGCACACCGCCGAGGCGAGCACACCCGAACCGACATACGGCAGCTTGAACAGCTCGAGCATCCCCTGAATGGTGCCGTCCTCGCCGTGCGGGCCGTGCAGCAGCGGCAGCACCACGGTGATCGCACCGCGCGCGTCACCCCGCAGCACGGTCAGCGGCTCGACGACGGTGCCGGTCACCTCCAGCGCGTTCGGCAGCGACGTGCCGTCGGCGAGGGCGGCGATCGCATCGTCGTTGCGTATCCAGGAGCCGTCCTTGCCGATGCCGACGGGTACGAGTTCGTACTTCGTACGGTCCGCGGCGGCCAGGACGTGGGCTGCGGTAACCCGGGACACATCGTGTTCTGCCGATACTCCGCCGAACAGGACGACAAGACGCAGGAGGGGCGAGGCCATGACGTTCAGCCTAGTGGGTGCGGTGTCACCCACACGGATGCCTCCCACACGCGCGGTGCGACCACGACAAGCCGGGCGAGCGCTACGATTGCTACACACATTTGCTATCCACCTGGGGAGGAACCATGCGCACCATCGCACATCGAGAACTCCGCAATAACTCGTCAAAGATCCTCGAAGCGGTTCGCAACGGGGAAAGTTTCGAGATCACCAACCACGGGGTGGTCGTCGCGGTCCTGTCACCGCCATCGCTGACGCCGTACGAGCGACTCCTCGCCGAGGGGAAGGTGCAACGCGGTACGCAGGAACGCAATTTCTCCAGGTTCAAGCCCGCACTCGCCGACCGCGATCCAGGCGACGTGCTGAACGAGATGCGCGGGCAGCGCGACCTCATGTTCGATGAGTGACGCGGCGGGTCGTCGCCGATGATCATCTACATCGACACCTCGGCACTGATCAGGCTCCTGGTGGCCGATGACTCACCCGAATCCGCTGGTCTGTCCGCACGGATCACCGACTATCTCGATCACGTGGACGGCGATGACACGCTCCTGTCGTCGACCCTGCTGAGAACCGAGATTCTGTGCCAAGCGAATCGACAGCCGGAAATCGATCTCGCCGGAGCGGACGAGCTGCTGACGACGATCGACATCATTCCCGTCGAACGGGAAGACTTCGCGAACGCCCCACTCGTGCCCGGTCGGCTCCGTGCACTCGACGCCCTTCACCTGGCTGTGGCAATCCGGCTACGCGCGGACGTCATGGTGTCCTTCGACTCCGAGTTGCTTCGGGCGGCCCGGCTCGCCGGGATGCGCGTCGGTCCATGAGCGGGACGCGCCCACCCGCCCAGTAGATTGTTCAGCATGCGTTTTTCGGCAGCACAGATCGCCCAGGCAACCGATGGTGAGGTGGTCGGCGACGCCGACGCCGTGATCGACGGGGTCAACATCGACTCGCGGATCGTCGGGCCGGGGCAGTTGTTCGTGCCGATCGTCGCCGAACGCGACGGTCACGCCTTCATCGGTAAGGCCGTCGAGGCCGGGGCGACGGTGTATCTCTCGTCCGATCCGACGACCGATGTGCCGGGTGCGACCGTCGTGCGGGTGGCCGACACCGCTCTGGCCCTGGCCGACCTGGGCCGTGCGGCCCGTACCCGGCTGCCCGCCCGCGTCGTCGGGGTGACCGGCTCGGTCGGCAAGACCTCCACCAAGGATCTGCTGGCCGGGGTGCTGGCCACCACCTACCCGACGGCGGCGAGCGAGAAGTCGTTCAACAACGAACTGGGCCTGCCGATGACCCTGGTGAACGCCCCCGACAGCACCGAGGCGGTGGTGCTGGAGATGGGTGCGCGCGGCATCGGCCACATCGAGCTGCTGTGCGGCATCGGCCGCCCCACGGTCGGGGTCATCACCCGCGTCGAAGCGGTGCATCTGGAGATGTTCGGCTCGCTGGAGGCCGTCGCGCAGGCGAAGGGTGAGCTGATCGAGGCCCTGCCCGACGACGGGGTGGCCGTCCTCAACGCCGACGATCCGGTGGTGGCCGCGATGGCGGCACGTACGTCCGCGCCGGTCCTGACGTACGGCCTTGCCCCCACCGCCGACGTGCACGCCTCCGGCGTCTCCCTGGATTCCGAACTGCGCGCGTCGTTCCGGCTGCACACCCCGTGGGGTGAGGCGGACGTCCGACTCGGTGCGCGCGGCGCACACCAGGTTCCCAACGCGCTGGCCGCCGCCGCTGCCGGTGGTGGTGTGGGCGTTCCCGTCGAGCAGATCGCGCTGGGGCTGCGGATCGCCGCACTGTCGGGGCTGCGGATGGAACTGACCACCACCCCGAGCGGGGTGATCGTCATCAACGACGCCTACAACGCGAATCCGACGTCGATGACCGCCGCGCTGAACTCGCTGGCCACGCTCCGGGCCGGCCGCCGGGTCGCCGTTCTCGGCGCGATGGCCGAACTCGGCGACGACTCGGATGCCGCACATGCCGGCATCACCCGCACCGCGATTGAGCTGGGTGTGGAGGTGATCGCCGTGGACGCACCCGCCTACGGTGACGGCGCCCGGCATGTCGCCGGTGTCGACGCGGCCGTCGCGGCTCTCGCCGACCTCGCCGACGGCGATGCGGTGCTGGTCAAGGCCAGTCGGGCGGCCGCGCTGGAGCGGGTCGCGAACAGGCTGGTCGGCTAGGTCGCGAGCTCGTCGTCAAACGTCCCTCGCTCGCGCAGGCCACGGCGTAGCATCGGGACGGTGACGAATGTTCTTCGCGTGCTGGTCTATTCGAGCGACTCCGATACCCGGGCACAGGTGATCGGCGCGCTGGGCACCCACCTCGATACCGGGGCGAGCGCAGCGACGGGAAATGTCACCGGCGGTCCCGAACTGTCGTACTACGAGGTGTCCACCGCGCCGATGCTGTTCGCGCAACTGGACTCGGGCTCGGTGGATGTGGCCGTCCTCGACGGCGAGGCCTCGCCCGTCGGCGGCCTGGGCATCGCCAAGCAGATGAAGGACGAATACGACCCGGCACCGCCCACCCTGGTGCTGCTGGGCCGTGCCGACGACCGCTGGCTGGCCGATTGGTCGCGGACGGAGGCGACGGCGGTGCTGCCCGTCGATCCGCTCGCCCTATCCGCGGCGTTCACGCAGATGCTGCGCACCGCCGGGATCACCGCACCGTCCTGATCCCGGACCGCCCCGCCAGGTGCCGGTGACGGAGCGTGGCGTGAGTCGGTCACCCGGGGTACTTCGTTACCCGAACGACCTCCGGACCGTACCCGGATCGCCACAACCCCGAGAAACCGCGAACGTCCCCACCACGCGCCCGGAGCCTTGTAGGGTTTGTGGTGTAGCTCACAGCCCTGGAGCTACGACGCCAACTCCGTGCGAGTCCCGTCGCAGATCTGGAGGCGCGTTTCATGAACGCTTATGTACCGATTCTGGTGCTCGCGGCCATCGCTGCCGTGTTCGCCGTGGTATCCGTGGGTATCGCGATGTTCGTCGGTCCGCGCCGGTACAACCGTGCAAAACTCGAACCCTACGAGTGCGGAATCGAACCGTCGATCAGCCGGACCCAGCAGCGCATACCGATCAAGTTCTATCTGACCGCAATGCTGTTCATCATTTTCGACATCGAGATCGTCTTCCTCTACCCGTGGGCCGTCGCCGCCGACCAACTCGCCTGGTTCGGTCTGCTGGCCGTCGGATTGTTCATCGTCAACGTATCCGTCGCCTACGCCTACGAGTGGCGGCGCGGCGGCCTGAGCTGGGAGTGACACGACGATGGGACTGGAAGAAAATCTCCCCGGCGGCCTGCTGCTGAGCACTGTCGAAGGGCTTGCCGGATTCATGCGCAAGGGTTCCCTGTGGCCCGCGACCTTCGGGCTGGCCTGCTGCGCGATCGAGATGATGGCCACCACCTCGGGCCGCTACGACCTGGCACGGTTCGGGATGGAGGCGTTTCGCGCCTCGCCCCGGCAGGCCGACCTGATGATCGTCGCGGGCCGGGTCAGCCAGAAGATGGCGCCGGTGCTGCGGCAGATCTACGACCAGATGGCCGAACCGAAATGGGTTCTGGCGATGGGCGTCTGCGCATCCTCGGGTGGAATGTTCAACAACTACGCGATCCTTCAGGGCGTCGACCACGTGGTGCCGGTCGACATCTACCTCCCCGGGTGCCCGCCCCGGCCCGAGATGCTGCTCAACGCGATCCTCACCCTGCACCAGCAGATCCAGGAGATGCCGCTCGGCGTGGACCGCGAGAAGGCCATCTGGGCCGCCGAACAGGCCGCACTCCAATCCACACCGACCATCGAGTTCACCGGACTGCTGCGATGAAGGGGCCACGATGACCGAATCCGACGGTCTCAACGGCCGGGTTCCGGCCGACCGCGAGGTGATCGCCGTGCGCCGAGGACTGTTCGGCGCGACAGGCTCGGGCGACACCTCCGGCTATGGCGGACTGGTGCGTCCGGTCACCCTCGCCGGCGACTCACCCCGGCCGTACGGCGGCTACTTCGACCACATCGCCGACACCCTCGACGACGCCCTGCACGGACGCGGAATCGTCTACGCCGACGCCGTCGAGAAGGTGGTGATCCACTGCGACGAGATGACCCTGCACATCCGCCGCCGGTTCCTGCAGGTGGTGGCGCACACGTTGCGCGACGATCCACGGCTGCGGTTCGAACTGTGCCTGGGCGTGAACGGGGTGCACTACCCCGACGACGCCGAACGCGAACTGCACGCGAGCTATCCGCTGTCGTCGATCACCCACGGCCGCCGGATCAGACTGGAAGTATCCGTCCCCGATCACGATCCGCACATACCCACCCTCACCCGGATCTATCCGACCACTGATTGGCACGAGCGCGAGACGTACGACTTCTTCGGCATCGTCTTCGACGGCCATCGGGCGCTGACCCGCATCGAGATGCCCGACGACTGGCACGGCCACCCACAGCGCAAGGACTACCCTCTCGGCGGGGTCCCGGTGGAGTACAAGGGCGCCCGCATCGCGCCTCCCGACCGAAGGAGGTCGTACACGTGACCACACTGGATTCGGGAGTCGGCGAAGGCCGGACGCGGGGCCCACGGCCCGCCCACGACGGCCGACGGGACGAGGAGCGCCCCGAGCGCGTGTTCACCGTGTCGGGCCAGGACTGGGACGAACTGGTCAACTCGGTGCGGACGCGCGCCGAGGCCCAGCCGGGTGACGAGCGCATCGTGGTGAACATGGGTCCACAACACCCGTCGACACACGGGGTGCTGCGCCTGATCCTGGAGATCGAGGGCGAGACGGTCACCGAGGCCCGCTGCGGAATCGGGTACCTGCACACCGGGATCGAGAAGAACCTCGAGTACCGCAACTGGACGCAGGGCGTCACCTTCGTCACCCGGATGGACTATCTGTCGCCGTTTTTCAACGAAACCGCGTACTGCCTGGGTGTGGAGAAGCTGCTCGGTATCACCGACGATATCCCCGAACGGGCCACCGTCATCCGGGTGATGCTGATGGAACTCAACCGGATCACCTCGCACCTGGTGGCCCTGGCCACGGGTGGAATGGAACTGGGCGCGGTCACCCCGATGTTCGAGGGCTTCCGCGAACGCGAGATGATCCTGGACCTGTTCGAGCACATCACCGGGCTGCGGATGAACCACGCCTACATCCGGCCCGGCGGGCTGGCCGCCGATCTGCCCGAAGACGGGGTGGAGAAGGTATCCGCGGTCCTCGACGCGTTACCCGCGCGGCTGGCGAAACTCAGCGATCTGCTCACCGACAACCCCATCTGGAAGGCCCGCACCCGCGACGTCGGCTACCTCGACCTCACCGGTTGCATGGCGCTCGGCATCACCGGACCGGTGCTGCGCTCCACCGGCCTGCCGCATGACCTGCGCAGGTCCCAGCCGTACTGCGGCTACGAGGACTACGAGTTCGACATGATCACCGAGAACACGTGCGATTCCTACGGCCGCTACATGATCCGGGTACGGGAGATGAGCGAATCGCTCAAGATCGTCCGCCAGTGCCTCGACCGGCTGCGGCCCGGTCCGGTGATGGTCGACGACCGCAAGATAGCCTGGCCCGCCGAACTCGCGCTCGGTCCCGACGGTCTGGGCAACTCACCCGAACACATCGCCGAGATCATGGGCTCGTCGATGGAGTCGCTGATCCACCATTTCAAGCTGGTCACCGAGGGAATCCGGGTGCCGGCCGGCCAATGCTTCGTCGAGATCGAATCCCCCCGTGGGCAACTCGGCGTACACATGGTATCCGACGGCGGAACCCGGCCGTACCGGGTGCATTTCCGCGATCCGTCGTTCACCAACCTGCAGGCGGTGGCGGCGATGTGTGAGGGCGGCACGGTGGCCGACGTGATCACCGCCGTCGCCAGCATCGACCCGGTGATGGGAGGGGTGGACCGATGAGCGATCAGGTGTTTCTCGGCAGCGAGATCTCCACCGGTCCGAAAGAACCGGCGGCCCCGACGATCCCGGCGGGTGTACCACCGATCACGTTCGCCGGTCCCGACCACTACCCCGACGAGGTGGTCCGCCGCCTCACCGACGAGGCGGACCAGATCATCGCCCGCTACCCGCAGTCACGGTCGGCATTGCTGCCGTTGCTGCACCTGACCCAGTCCGTCGATTCGTGTATCACCCGCGCCGGTATCGAATTCTGTGCCGCACAACTGGATCTGACCGCGGCACAGGTGGCCGCGGTGGCCACGTTCTACACGATGTTCCGCCGCACCCCGACCGGCGAATATCTGGTGGGCGTGTGTACCAACACACTGTGCGCGGTGCTCGGCGGTGACGCCATCCTCGACGCCGTACGGGAGCATCTCGGAATCGATTGCGGTGACACCACTCCCGACGGCCGCATCACCCTCGAACACATCGAATGCAACGCCGCGTGCGATCACGCGCCGGTGGTGATGGTGAACTGGGAATTCTTCGATGCCCAGGACCCGGCCTCGACGATCGACCTGATCGAGGACCTGCGCGCCGGCCTGGCGGTGCGCCCGTCTCGCGGCACCGGCGGATTGTGTTCGTTCCGGCAGACCGAACGGCTGCTGGCCGGGGTGCCGGAGACCATCGCACCGCAGGAACACCGAGCAGCACCGCAGGAGCACCGGACAGAGGGGAGCCGACGATGACTACCGTCACCGAACCTCCCGATTCCGTTGTACTGAGCGCGCATTGGGATGAACCCGAGTCGTGGACGCTCGACAACTACCGGTCGCACGGCGGTTACGACGGGGTGCGGGCGGCGCTGGCGATGTCGCCGGACGAGGTCATCGAACTGGTGAAGGCGTCGGGGCTGCGCGGCCGGGGCGGAGCCGGTTTCCCGGTCGGCATGAAATGGAGCTTCATTCCGCAAGAGGATCCGGCACACTCCGGTGGTGCCGACGCACCGCCACATTTCCTGGTGGTCAACGCCGACGAATCCGAACCCGGAACGTGCAAGGACATGCCGCTGATGCTCGCCTCGCCGCACTCGCTGATCGAGGGAATCATCATCGCCTGCTACGCGATCCGCGCCGCGAACGCCTTCATCTATGTGCGCGGCGAGGTGGCCTCGGTGATCCGGCGGCTGCGCACCGCCGTCGCCGAGGCCTACGCGGCCGGGCTGCTCGGCCGCGACATCCTCGGCTCCGGCGTCGACATCGAGCTGGTGGTGCACGCCGGTGCGGGCGCCTACATCTGCGGCGAGGAAACCGCACTGCTCAACTCGCTGGAAGGCAGGCGCGGCCAGCCCCGGCTCCGGCCGCCCTTCCCCGCCGTCGCCGGCCTGTACGCCAGCCCGACGGTGGTCAACAACGTCGAATCCATCGCCAGTGTCGGCCCGATCCTGCGCAACGGCGTCGACTGGTTCCGCACCATGGGCACCGAGAAGTCACCGGGCTTCACCCTGTACTCGCTGTCCGGACACGTCACCCGGCCCGGCCAGTACGAGGCCCCGCTGGGAATCACTTTGCGCACGCTGCTCGACCGCGCGGGCGGGGTGCGGGCCGGGCACCGCCTCAAGTTCTGGACACCGGGTGGTTCGTCGACGCCGCTGCTCACCCCCGAACACCTCGACGTCCCGCTCGACTACGAGGGTGTGGCCGCCGCCGGCTCGATGCTGGGCACCAAGGCATTGCAGATCTTCGACGACACCACCTGCGTGGTGCGGTGCGTGAGCCGGTGGACCGAGTTCTACGCGCACGAATCGTGCGGCAAGTGCACCCCGTGCCGGGAGGGCACGTACTGGCTGGTGCAGGTGCTGCGCCGGATCGAGGCGGGCGCGGCCACGATGACCGACATCGACATGCTCGCCGATATCACCGACAGCATCGTCGGCAAGTCGTTCTGCGCATTGGGCGACGGCGCCGGTTCGCCGATCACCTCGTCGCTCAAGTACTTCCGCGACGAGTACGAGCAGCACATCACCGGCGGCGGCTGTCCGTTCGATCATTCGCTGTCCACGGTGTTCGGCAGGAAGGCAGGTGCACGATGACCGCTCTCGACGACCGCAGGACCACCACCACGCACGTGACCATCGACGGCACCGAGATCGCGGTGCCCAAGGGCACGCTGATCATCCGCGCCGCCGAACAGGCCGGCATCCAGATCCCCCGGTTCTGCGATCATCCACTGTTGGCGCCGGTCGGCGCGTGCCGGCAGTGTCTGGTCGACGTCGAGGGACAACGCAAGCCGGTCGCCTCATGCACCACCCCGGTCGCCGACGACATGGTGGTACACACCCAGCACAGCTCGACGGCGGCGGCCTCGGCACAGCGCGGTGTGATGGAGCTGCTGCTGATCAACCATCCGCTCGATTGCCCGGTGTGCGACAAGGGCGGCGAATGCCCGCTGCAGAACCAGGCGATGTCCTCGGGGCGGGCGCGGTCCCGGTTCATCGACACCAAACGCATCTTCGAGAAGCCGGTCGCCTTGTCGTCGGAGATCCTGCTCGACCGGGAACGGTGCGTGCTGTGCGCGCGGTGTACCCGATTCTCCGACGAGATCGCCGGCGATCCGCTCATCGATCTCGCCGATCGGGGTGCGCTGCAACAGGTCAGCGCGTACGCCGACCAACCGTTCGAGTCGTACTTCTCCGGCAACACCGTGCAGATCTGCCCGGTGGGCGCGTTGACCGGCACCGCGTACCGATTCCGGGCACGGCCGTTCGACCTGGTGTCCACCCCCAGCGTGTGCGAGCACTGCGCCTCCGGCTGCGCCCAGCGCACCGACCATCGACGCGGAAAGATGTTGCGGCGCCTGGCCGGTGATGATCCCGAAGTCAACGAGGAATGGAACTGCGACAAGGGCCGCTGGGCGTTCACCTACACCACCGCCGCCGACAGGTTGCGGCATCCACTGGTGCGGGGCGCCGACGGCGAACTGCATGAAACCTCCTGGGGACAGGCGTTGTCGGCAGCCGCCGCCGGTCTGGCCGACGCGATACGTGGCGGCGTGGGGGTGCTCACCGGCGGCCGGCTCACCGTCGAGGACGCCTACGCCTACGCGCGCTTTGCGCGAACTATTCTGCACACCAACGATATCGACTTCCGGGCACGCGAACACTCCGAGGAGGAGACCGGGTTCCTGGCGGCCCACGTGGCGGGCCGGGGCTTCGAGGTCACCTACGACGATCTGACAGCAGCGCCGTCGGTGCTGCTCGTCGGGTTCGAGCCGGAGGAGGAATCGCCGATCGTCTACTTGCGGCTGCGGCGGGCGGTGCGCACCTCCGGGCTGCGCGTGCACAGCATCGCGCCGTTCCTGTCGGCCGGAAACCGGAAACTCAGGGCCGCCCTGGTACGTACCCGCCCCGGCGCCGAGCCCACAATCCTGCACACCGCGGACCGGCTTGTCGCACAGTCGGGTTCGATCATCATCGTGGGTGAACGGCTCGCCGGCACCCCGGGCGGGCTGTTTGCCGCCGCCGCACTCGCCAACCGCACCGGCGCGTCACTGGTCTGGATTCCCCGGCGCGCGGGTGATCGCGGAGCCGTCGAGGCCGGGGCGCTGCCCAACCTGCTGCCCGGCGGCAACCCGGTGAGCGACAGTGCCGCACGCGCACGTTTCTGCCGGCTGTGGAACACCACCGACCTGCCTGCCACCCACGGTCGGCCCACCGGCGGCATCCTGGCCGCCGCCCGCCACGGCTATCTGTCGGGGCTGATCGTCGCGGGCGTCGACGTCGACGACCTTCCCGATCCGGCCGGCGCCGAGGCCGCGCTGGAGAACACGCCGTTCCTGCTCAGCCTGGAAACGCGGCGTTCGGCGGTCACCGACCGTGCCGACGTGGTACTGCCGGTGGCCACCGTCGCCGAGAAGTCCGGGACCTTCGTCAACTGGGAGGGCCGCCCGCGGCGGTTCGCGGCCGCGCTCGACGAGACCGGCATGCTGCCCGATCACCGCGTGCTCACCGCCCTGGCGCAGCGACTCGGCGTCGACCTCGACTGCGACAGCGGCACCGCGATCGGGCGGCAACTGGCCGACATCACCCCATGGGCCGGGGCCCGGCCCACCATCGAATCCGACCCGTCGGCCGCCAGAAGACGGCCCGCCCACGGGCAGGCGATGCTCGCCTCGTGGCGAATGCTTCTCGACGCCGGGCGGCTGCAGGACAACGAACCACACCTGGCCGGCACGGCACGACGACCGGTGGTGCGGCTGTCGGCGAGCACCGCCGCCGAGATCGGTGCCCTGGCCGGTGGCCGGGTCACCGTGTCGTCGCTGTACGGGGCCATCTCGCTACCGCTGGAGATCGACGACCTGCCCGACCGGGTGGTGTGGGTCCCGCTCAACTCACCCGGTTCGCACGTGTATCGGACGCTGCGGGTGTCCGTCGGACAGGTGGTGTCGATCAGCCGCGACGCCACGCTCGCACCTGTGCCGGAGAACGGGGCGCGGGCATGAACACGCAGGCGGTCGCCACCGACTTCCCCGAACTCTCCGACTTCGGCCACGATCCGTGGTGGCTGGTCGCCGGCAAGGCTGTGGTCGTGTTCGGGTTCCTGGTGCTCACCGTACTGGTGGCGATTCTGCTCGAACGAAAAGTGATGGCCCGCATGCAGTCCCGTACCGGACCGAACCGGGTCGGGCCGCACGGCATCCTGCAGAGCGCGGCCGACGGGGTGAAGCTGGCCCTCAAGGAGGGCCTGATCCCCACCGGCGCCGACAAGCCGATCTACCTGCTCGCCCCGATCATCGCGGTGGTCCCGGCGATCACGGCGTTCGCGGTGATCCCGTTCGGGCCGACCGTGTCGGTGTTCGGCCACCACACGCCGTTGCAGCTGACCGACCTCCCCGTCGGGGTACTCTACATCCTGGCGATGACGTCGATCGGCGTGTACGGCATCGTGTTGGCGGGGTGGTCGTCAGGATCGACCTATCCACTTCTGGGCGGGCTGCGGTCGGCGGCGCAGGTCATTTCGTACGAGATCGCGATGGGTCTGGCGTTCGCCGCGGTATTCCTGCAGTCGAGTACGCTGTCCACCTCCGGAATCGTCGCCGCCCAGGGTGATCGCTGGTTCATTCTGCTGCTACTGCCGTCGTTCCTGATCTACACGATCTCGATGGTCGGCGAAACCAACCGCGCCCCTTTCGATTTGCCCGAAGCCGAAGGCGAACTGGTGGGCGGATTCCACACCGAATACTCCTCGCTCAAGTTCGCGATGTTCATGCTCGCCGAATACATCAACATGGTGACGGTCTCCGCGCTGGCCACCACCCTGTTCCTCGGCGGCTGGCAGGCGCCCTGGCCGCTGAGCCTGATCGGTGCCACCAACTCCGGCTGGATACCGGTGCTGTGGTTTGTGATCAAGGTGTGGAGCTTCCTGTTCGTGTTCTTCTGGCTGCGCACCACCCTGCCCCGGCTGCGATACGACCAGTTCATGAATCTGGGATGGAAGGTGCTCATCCCGATATCGCTGGCATGGGTGATGATCGTGGGCGTGATCCGGGTGTCCGTCGACCATTCCGGGACAGCCGATTCCCGGACGTGGGTGGCCGAGACGATCCTGATCGTCGTCGGCCTCGCGGTGACCGCCGCGACCTGCTACGCGGCAACCATCCCGTTGCGGGCGGCGACCGTCGACGAACCCGCCCCCGCCCCCGGGGCCTTCGATCCCCAGACTTTCGACCCCATGGCCGGCGGATTCCCGGTGCCGCCGCTGCCCGGTCAGCGAGCAACCGACCAACCTGTGAAGGAGCGTCTGTGATCATGGCTGATTCAACACCGCCGGCACCGCGCGGCAACTCCCCGCGAAGGGTTTCCCCACAGAAGGCCCTCGCGGGTTTCGGGGTGACCTTCGGCGGTATCTTCACCGAATCGATCACCGAGGAGTACCCGGAGGTCAAACGACCCCCCGCGCCGCGCTATCACGGCCGCCACCAACTCAACCGGCACCCCGACGGGCTGGAGAAATGTGTCGGCTGTGAACTGTGCGCGTGGGCGTGCCCGGCCGACGCGATCTACGTCGAGGGTGCCGACAACACCGACACAGAACGATATTCGGTGGGCGAACGGTACGGGCGGGTGTATCAGATCAACTATCTGCGGTGCATCGGCTGCGGCCTGTGCATCGAGGCCTGCCCCACCCGGGCCCTGACGATGACCTCCGAATACGAACTGGCCGACAACAATCGCGCCGACCTCATCTACGAGAAGGACCAGTTGCTCGCCCCGCTCGAACCGGAGATGGCCCCGCCGCCGCACGCGATGGCCCCCGGCGCCACCGACGAGGACTACTACCGGGGCAGGGTACGACCATGATCCCGGTCGACCGGGCGGACCTGATCGCGCTCACCGCGGAACGGACATCAACCGGTGAGGCCGTACAGTTCTGGGTTCTGGGTGCCGTCGCCGTACTCGGCGCACTGGGGGTGGTGACCGCCACCAAGGCCGTGTATTCGGCGATCTTCCTGGCCACCACCATGATCGTGCTCGCCGTGTTCTACGTGGCCCAGGGCGCATTGTTCCTCGGGGTGGTCCAGGTGGTGGTGTACACGGGGGCGGTGATGATGCTGTTCCTGTTCGTACTCATGCTGATCGGCGTCGACTCGTCGGACTCGCTACGGGAAACGTTGCGCGGCCAGCGAACCGCCGCCCTGCTGATCGCCGCCGGATTTGCCACCCTGCTGTGCGCGGGCATCGCCAACGCGACCGTGGTGGCCACCGGCGGCGCCACACCGCCCGTGCCCGGTGCGGCGGGCGCCGGCGTCGGCTCCGTGGAGGAGATCGCGCGGCTGATCTTCGTCGAATACCTGTGGGCGTTCGAACTGACCGGCGCGCTGCTGATCACCGCCACCCTCGGCGCGGTGGTGCTCGCCCATCGTGAACGCTTCGGCCCCAGACCCACCCAGCGCGAGGTGTCGATCGAGCGGTTCCGGCGCGGCGGGCAGGCCACCCCGCTGCCCAATCCCGGCGTGTACGCCCGTCACAACTCCGCAGACACCCCGGCCCGGCTTCCCGATGGTTCACCGGCCGAGCTGTCGGTGCCGGGGACTGTGATCACCAGGCGGACCGGTACCCGTACCGACGTGTCGACGCCGCCCGACATCCGGCAGGTGCGCCCATGAACCCGGAGAACTACCTGTACCTGAGCGTCATCCTGTTCTCGATCGGAGCCGCCGGGGTCCTGGTGCGCCGCAACGCGATCGTCGTCTTCATGTGTGTGGAGCTGATGCTCAACGCCGCCAATCTGTCGTTCGTGACGTTCGCCCGTATCCAGCACAGCACCAACGGTCAGGTCATCGCCTTCTTCACCATGGTGGTGGCCGCCGCCGAGGTTGTCGTCGGTCTGGCGATCATCATGACGATCTTCCGTTCACGCCGCTCGGCATCGGTCGACGATGCGGATCTGTTGTCCCACTAGCCCTGTTGTCCCGCCAGCCCCGCCCTGCCGCTAGGAGGTAAGTGCCGATGGGTGCCACGCCGACCGCGAACCTGCTCTGGCTGATCTTCTGCCTGCCCCTGGCCGGTGCGGCCGTCCTGCTGCTCGGCGGCAGACGCACCGACGGCTGGGGCCATCTGCTGGCGACCGTGCTCGCCGGCGCGTCGTTCGTGTTGTGTCTGTTCATGTTCACCGGGATGGTGGGCCGCGATGCCGAAGCGCGCGGTGTTCACGACGTCCTGTTCAGCTGGGTGCCCGTCGCCGACCTCGACGTCGACTTCGGCCTGCAACTGGACCAGCTGTCGATGTGTTTCGTACTGCTCATCACCGGCGTGGGCACGCTCATCCACATCTACTCGATCGGCTACATGGCCGAGGATCCGGACCGCCGAAGGTTTTTCGCCTACCTCAACCTTTTCCTGGCGGCGATGCTGATCCTGGTGCTCGCCGACAACTACCTGGGTCTCTACCTGGGCTGGGAAGGTGTGGGACTGGCGTCGTACCTGCTGATCGGATTCTGGCAGCACAAGCCGTCGGCGGCCACCGCGGCCAAGAAGGCGTTCGTGGTCAACCGGGTCGGCGACATCGGCTTGGCCATCGCACTCATGCTGATGTTCACCACCTTCGGCTCGGTGTCGTTCGCCACCGTCCTCGGTGAGGCCCCCGGCGCCGGTGACGGCGTGCTCACCGCTTTGGGTTTCATGCTCCTGCTCGCAGCCTGCGGCAAGTCGGCGCAGGTGCCGTTGCAGTCGTGGCTCGGTGACGCGATGGAGGGTCCCACCCCGGTGTCGGCGCTCATCCACGCCGCCACCATGGTCACCGCCGGCGTCTACCTGATCACCCGCTCCGGTCCGATCTTCGAGCTGGCACCGGCCGCACAGACCGGCGTGGTGGTGGTCGGTGCGGTGACACTGCTGTTCGGCGCGATCATCGGCTGCGCCAAGGACGACATCAAGAAGGCACTCGCCGCGTCGACGATGAGTCAGATCGGCTACATGGTGCTGGCCGCCGGGCTCGGTCCCGCAGGTTACGCATTCGCCATCATGCACCTGCTCACCCACGGCTTCTTCAAGGCCGGACTGTTCCTCGGCGCGGGGTCGGTGATGCACGGGATGAACGACGAGACCGACATGCGCCGGTACGGCGGGCTCCGTGCCGTCATGCCGATCACGTTCGTCACCTTCGGCGTCGGGTATCTGGCGATCATCGGGGTACCGCCGTTCGCCGGGTTCTTCTCCAAGGATCACATCATCGAAGCGGCATTCGCCGAAGGCGGAATGCGCGGCATGATCCTTGGTTCGGCCGCACTGCTCGGCGCCGGGATCACCGCCTACTACATGACCCGCGTCATGCTGCTCACCTTCTTCGGACCGCGACGGTGGGCACCGCAGGCACATCCGCACGAGTCGCCGGGGTCGATGACCTGGCCGATGATCATTCTCGGTATCGGCTCGGTATCGGCGGGCGGGTTGCTGGTGTTCGGCGACGGACTGCCCGGCTGGCTCGAACCCGTTGTGGGCGAACACCACAGCGAACTCGCGATACCCGTGTGGTCGATGACGCTCATCGTGCTGGCGGTGGTGGCCGTCGGCGTCGGCATCGCGTGGCGGCAGTACTCGGGCGAGATTGCGGCGGTGGCACCCGAGGATGTGTCACCGCTGACCGTCGCCGCACGTCGGGACCTGTACGGCGACGCCATCAACGAGAACCTGCTGATGCGGCCAGGGCAGCGACTGACCGCCGCGCTGGTGTCGGTGGAAGGCGGCGGGGCCACCGGTTCGGGCATCGACGGCGCGACCGAGGCCACCGGACGCGGAATCGGCGCACTGTCCGGACGGCTGCGCGGCTGGCAGAACGGTTTCGTCCGATCGTATGCGCTCTCCACGTTCGCCGGTGCGGCGATCGTTCTCGCGACAACCCTGGCGGTGGTGTGGTAATGGGCTGGCTCACTGTTCTCTGGCTGGTTCCCGCGGTCGCGGCGGCGGGTGTCGTCGCG
>ERZ795062.618-NODE-618-length-29215-cov-6.797840_pt1 | contig 29215 bp, 25 predicted proteins | sample MGYA00375146_ERZ795062 | MGnify/ENA primary metagenome ERZ795062 (study PRJEB30191, sample SAMN05720281) | activated sludge metagenome | isolation source: Anaerobic digester | place: USA | collected 2015-07-16 ... | reverse complement strand
ATATCTATGATGTAGGTAGTGAAGATGGTCTATATTTCATAATCATGGAATATGTGGATGGAATCACATTAAAGACCTATATAGAGAAAAAAGGTCATTTGAATTATAAGGAAGTTATTTCTATTGCAATTCAGGTGGGTCGTGGTATCGAGGCTGCACATAATAACAAGATAATCCACAGAGACATTAAACCCCAGAATATTATCATCTCCAAAGAGGGTAAAGTAAAAGTAACAGATTTTGGAATCGCTCGTGCTGCATCAGGCAATACTGTTAGTGCAGACGTTATGGGTTCTGTTCATTATATCTCTCCTGAACAGGCCAGAAATGGTTATGTGACTGCACAGAGTGATATCTATAGTCTCGGAATAGTTATGTATGAAATGGCCACAGGCCGTGTTCCCTTCGACGGAGACACCGCTGTTGCTGTTGCACTTAAGCATCTGCAGGGTGAGATGACAGCACCTAGCCAGTTAGTAAGTGACATCCCTATCAGCCTAGAGAGGATCATTATCAGGGCTACGATGAAGAGTCCTGAGAGACGTTATGCTGATATCGATGAACTTCTAATTGATCTGAAGAAAGCACTTGTAACGCCTAATGAAGACTTTGTAGTCATTCCTGATACTAATGATAATGACAAGACAAAGATCATCACCCAGGATGACCTGGATAAGATCAGAGAAAACAGTGATCCTGATCTGTCTGATTATACCGGCGAAGAGGATGATGACACAGAGGATGACAGTAAGCTAAATCCTAAAATGGAAAAAGCAGTTACCATTATGGTAATTGCAGCAGCTGCTATCATTGCTCTATTATTTCTGTTTCTTATAGCTAATTATTTTGGATGGATGAATGGTTCCAAATCTTCTAAGAGCAATAAGGAAGCTACCAAGACTGAAAAAGAAGCTGGTAATATCGAAGTCCCCAGTCTGCTAGGTCTGTCCAAGGATCAGGCAGAAGCTAAGCTTGAGAAGCTCGGACTCAAGCTGTCAGTCAAGGACGGAACAGTAGCGAGCAATAAATATGACAAGGATACAATTGCGACTCAGAGTGTCAAGGCAGGAAGAAAAGTTGTTAAGGGCACTACGGTCAAGGTCGCAATGTCCGGTGGAGCATCCAAGATAGAAGATACTATTACAGTTCCTAAAGTCGGTGGTATGTCAGAGGTCGAGGCCAAAAATGAATTGGATAAGGCAGGACTTAAAGCATCTGTAGAGTATACGCACAGTGATTCTGTTGAGCAGGGTAAGGTAATAGACCAGACACCGAAGGCTAACTCAGAGGTTGCTGACGGATCAACGGTTAAGATCATTGTAAGTCAGGGACAGGATCAGGTTCAGGTTCCATCAGTTAAGGGATTGGATCAGAATACAGCAATTTCCACATTAGCAGCAGTAGGACTGAGTGCAGATATTCAGACGGCTGCCAGCGATGAGTTTGAGGCTGGAAAGGTTATCAGTCAGGCTACAGAAGCAGGCTCTTACGTTAAACCGAATAGTACAGTTTCAATAACAGTATCTACGGGATCTAGCAAGGTAACAATTCCTACGATCATAGGAATGACAGAGAGCTCTGCTAAATCAACACTTGAAGGTGCTGGACTTAAGCTTGGAACTGCTACATCTACAACGAATACTACGGATCAGAACAAGGATGGAACAATTGCAAGTCAGGATACAGGATCGGTTGCTAAGGGAACTGCAGTTAATTACACGATTTACAAATTCAGTGCATCTGCACCTGTCGTTAACCCATAAATCGTGCACATTGAATAACAGATAATCATTATAAACGGGAGATTTGATGCAGGGCAGAATCATCAAGGGTATAGCTGGATTTTACTATGTAGAATCAGAAGGCATTACATATGAATGTAAGGCAAAGGGAATTTTTAGAAACAGGTCAGAAAAGCCCCTTGTTGGTGACTTAGTTGAATTCGACGTGCTGGAGAATCAGGTTGAAAAAGGTAATATTATTAAATTGTTACCTAGACATAGTTGTTTATCCAGACCGGAAGTCGCTAACGTGGACCAGGCACTTGTTGTATTTGCCTCCACAGAACCTGCACCGGATATCCATTTGTTAAATAGATTTTTGATTTCCATGGAATCTTCTGATATTCCTGCAGTTATCTGTATGAATAAGGAAGATCTGCTACATAATGATGAGTTCCGGAATATATATCAGGGTTGTGGTTATAAGTTTCTGATTACTAGTGTTCGGGATAGGATAGGAATAGATGCAGTCAGAGATACACTAAAGGGACGCGTGACCACTCTTGCAGGACCGTCCGGTGTTGGCAAGTCCAGCCTTATCAATCTTCTTCTCGGAAGAGATGCAATGGAGACCGGTGTCATCAGTGAAAAAATAAAGCGTGGTAAAAACACTACCAGACATAGTGAGCTTTTATCTCTTGGGGATGATTCATTTATACTGGATACCCCTGGATTCGGGGCCTGCGATATACCAAATATCGAAAAAGAAAATCTGGAGTTATATTTTCCTGAGATCAAAAAGTATTTTGGAAAATGTAGATTTACAGGTTGTTCCCATATCAATGAGCCTGATTGTGCGGTTAAGGATGCACTGGAGGCGGGGGATATTAATAAGTCCAGGTATGATGATTATGTTACATTTTATCAAGAGCTTAAAAACCGCCGTAAGTGGTAGTGCTGTAACTTAGATCAGTACTTTATGATAATTGACAGATTATAAGGAAATTATTTTTAATAGGGTAAGGAAGTTAATGAATAATAATACTAACAAGGGGGATAACAACATGTTGTGTTTGGCTCCATCTATTTTATCAGCAGACTTCGGCAATCTGGCCAGAGATGTAAAAATTGCTGATGAGGCAGGCGCTGAGTATATTCATTTTGATGTAATGGACGGACATTTTGTGCCACCCATCACGGTTGGAGCTGATGTGCTGAAGGCAGTTAGGAATGTCACTGATAAGGTTCTAGATGTTCATCTTATGGTGGAAAACCCAGAGACAATGATAAAATCATTTGCGGATGCGGGAGCGGATATCATAACTGTTCATGCTGAAGCATGTACTCATCTAGACCGTGTGATCAATATGATCAAGGAACAGAATGTTATGGCCGGAGTTGCACTTAATCCTGCCACATCAGTTGATACTCTCAGATATATATTGCCGGAACTGGACATGGTCCTTATCATGAGCGTTAATCCCGGATATGGCGGACAGAGTTTTATCCCATATACTTTTGATAAACTGGCAGATCTCACTCGTTTGATAAATGAGAAGCACCTAAAAACAGATGTTGAAGTGGATGGTGGGATCAAGCTATCTAATGTTTCAGATATCATAGATGCAGGTGCCAATATCATCGTAGCCGGAAGTGCGGTGTTTAACGGAGATATAGAAGAAAACGTCAAGGCATTTGTGGAACGTATGTGAAAAAAGTATATAAAAACTATATAAAAAAGAAATATTAAAAAGAAATATTAAAAAGATAAAAAATAGGATGTAAAAAATAATAATTATTTTTGCATCCTATTTTTAGATGGTTAATATATTTAATTGTTAATTAATAATTACTAATTAAGGCAACGCCATTTAATCTCTTGCTTCTACTACGATTAATTCCCCGGATGAAACAGAAATAGAACCTTGCTCAGCAGAAATCTCATTACTCTGTCCAAGGGAAACGCCTGATTCTAAAACTGTATTTTTAAGAGGATAGCTAAAACCATCCAAATTCAATCCGGTTACTTTTCCGGATAATGGGAAAACAGATACAAAATCGCCATATTGCTTTGACTTCTCAATGGTAATAGGATGTTTAGGATCAATGATCCTGACCTTGTTGTTTGAGTCGATCAGGTAAACGCTACGGTTATGAATGAGACCTTGCTTTAGAATCTGGATATTGGAGATCACATGATCTAATCGGTTACCGGTTCCAAACAAAATATAGATATCACCATCACATTCCCGAAATGCGATATTTAGAGCAGACTCTGTATCGGTATCATCCTTTATGGGATTTAACCGGGTAAGCCTTGATAAGCCATCAGATTCTAGCTTAATAGCATATTTCAATAGATCTTCGCCGGCAGAATCAAAATCCCCAACGATATAATCAGGTATAATTCCCATATCAGTCAAGTATGATAGACCACGATCTGCGGCTATCAGTATCAAATGATCACTATTGGAATCTATAAAATGTTTCAGTAGATCGGTACTTCCCGAACCACCGGAAACTATAATTGCATCTGTCATGTTTTCACCTCTGTAAAATAATACACTTTTTCTGTACTGGCTGTCTATCCTATCAAAAAATAATGGACTTTTTTTGGCCTTAGAATATACTTATAAAAAAGGTATTTTGGGGATATCACCTCGGTAACAGTTCTAACTAAAAGCAAAAAACATTCGGAGGATCAATTTGAATTTGAATTATATAGAAGTAAAGGATTACTTGAAAAATTTGCCGAAATTCATTCCTGAAAAGGTAATGTCTGGTAAAAATCCATATGATCTTGAATCAATAAAAAATCTTCTGGATATGGCAGGCAACCCGGAACAATGTTTGAAATTCATACATGTGGCAGGAAACAATGGCAAGGGTTCGACGATTGCTTTTCTAGATAGTATTTTAAATCACAGCAAGATAAGATGCGGATGTTTTAGAACATCACAAATAATAGAATATACTGAGACTATTTCTTTTTGCGGGAAAGAAATCTCAAGAGAAGAATATGCAGTAGCCATGACCGATATCATAAATATAGGTGAAAAAATGAAATCAAGTGGGTTACAGCCACCATCAGAGTTTGAACTGATGTTGGGTGCAGCTCTTATGTATTTTAAAGAATCTGATGCAGAGATTGTCATACTAGAGGAAGGATCAGGCGGATACCAAGATGCGACCAATGTAATACCTGCACCAATGATGACGATTTTTGTGCCTATTGGTATCGATCATGTAGATGAATTCGGTGATACACTTTCAGAGATGATCACAGAAAAGGCCTGTATAATCAAAAAAGGAACGACTGTTATATCAGCAGGTCAGCCAATAGAGGTCGAAAACATTCTTCGAAAAAAAGCGCATGAGAATTCGGCGCATTATTTTACGGCACCTCATCCGGGACATATATTTTTTGATGATGAAAAAATGGTTCAATCCTTTAGGATAATGAGAAATACAGTATTAGAAGAGAAATTTAGATCATACGATACAGATGCCAGAAAAAAGTATCGAGAGAGATTGTATCAGGATACGATTTTTTCTAATGAGAATCATATAGATGTAAATAAGCCCGGAACTATTGAATATGCAGAGATGACAGAAAATTGGGATAAGCAGAAGAAATTGGCACAGGCCCTTTTTGCGTCAGTTATAGATACCAGGATGCTAGGAATATTTCAGGCTGAGAATGCTACAGTCTCTGCGATCACTGCAGTTTCACTTAATAATTTCGGATACAATGTTACAATGGATGCCATTAAGACAGGGCTGTATGACGCCAGATGGCCGGCGAGATTTGAGATTTTGTCAAATAAACCCTTATTCATATGTGATAGTGCGCATGATATTATCGGAGTAAGAACTCTTCTGAAGAGTGTAAGAGAATATTTTAATAACAGGAAGGTTCACTATATTGTAGGAATCCTAAGGGACAAAAAGCAACGTGATATTCTGGGATTATTAATGGATACTGCAATAGATTTTAGAACAGTACCAGTGGATTCACCTAGGACAATTTCAGCTGATGATCTATGTAGCGAGATAACAAAAATAGGAGGAAAAGCAACTTCTTTTTATACGATTGGATCTGCCATAGATGATGCTATAGCAGGGTGCAGAGAGAATGAAATGATTATATCTCTCGGATCATTATATAATGCAGGTAAAGTCAGAAAAGAGATAAAAAACAGATTGGACAGATAGCCAAAATAGATATATTACTTCTAATTTTATCATTTTTGTGTTATAACAGTACGGTGTGTCAAAACACAGAATAAAAATAAGAAAGGCAGATTATTATGCAGTCTAGAACTCATACATGCGGTGAGCTTCGTATCACTGATGCAGGAAAGCATGTTCGTCTGGCCGGATGGCTGGAAAATATGAGAGAGGTTGGAAGTAACCTCGCATTTATAGTAGTTCGTGATTTTTATGGAACTACACAGATAACAGCAAATACAGAGGAATTGGTAAAAACCTTCAAGTCTATTACCAAGGAATCCACAATTGCAGTTACAGGAACAGTTCGGGAGAGAAGCTCCAAAAATGACAAGCTTCCTACCGGAGAGATAGAAATAGTTCCGGAGGAAGTAGAAGTTCTAGGCAAGTGCCGTTATAACGAGCTTCCCTTCGAGATCAATCATAGTCGTGAGGCAGATGAGCTTACAAGACTTAAATACAGATATTTGGATCTTCGTAATCCTGATGTCAAGAAGAACATTATTCTCAGATCTCAGGTCGTAGCTGCACTTCGTCAGTCTATGACAGAGCATGGATTCATGGAAATAACAACACCGATCCTCACAGCATCATCACCTGAGGGAGCCAGAGATTACCTGGTACCTGCCAGAAAACATCCCGGCAAATTCTATGCACTTCCCCAGGCACCTCAGCAGTTTAAACAGCTTCTGATGGTATCAGGTATAGATAGATACTTCCAGATAGCTCCTTGCTTTAGAGATGAGGATGCAAGAGGAGACAGATCTCCAGGTGAGTTCTATCAGCTGGATATGGAAATGGCATTTGCATCTCAGGAAGATGTTTTTGAAATATTAGAGGATGTTTTACCTCCTATTTTTGCAAAGTTTGGTACTTATGACAGAGCATCAGCTGCTCCATTTGTCAGAATACCTTATCTGGAGTCTCTTGAAAAATATGGAACTGACAAGCCAGATCTTAGGATCGATCTGGTGTCACAGGATGTTACCGAGCTTCTCGGAAAAATCGGATTTGGACCTTTTGATAATAATGTTATCAAGGCAGTAGCGGTTTCTGATTTCCATGATAGCAGAAAGGTCATCGATAAGACTCTTGAAGAAGTAGCAGTTCAGGCAGGTAATCCAGGCTATTGGTTCAGAGTAGATGAAAATGGAGAAATCGTCGGCGGGATCGCCAAGTTTATCCAGCCTATCAAGGATCAGGTGATAAACGCTCTTGGCTTAACGCCGGATACCCTTGTTCTCCTGTCAGCAGGAACCAAAAACCAGGCTCAGAAGACAGCAGGAGTTATCATCAAGACATTTGGAGCCAAGGTTCCCTCACATATGGACAAGGAACAGTATGCATTCTGCTGGATCGTAGATTTCCCGATGTACGAGATCGGAGAAGAATCAGGAGATCTGGAATTTTGCCATAATCCGTTCTCTATGCCTAAGGGAGGATTAGATACACTTATTTCAGCTGAAAGAGGAGAGATAGATCCACTTTCAATCATGGCAGATCAGTATGATCTGGTATGTAACGGAGTTGAGTTATCATCAGGAGCAGTGAGAAATCATGATCCTGAGATCATGGTCAAGGCATTTGAGATGGTTCGCTTAGGGGAGGATGATGTCAAAGCCAAGTTCCCGGCTATGTATAATGCATTTTGCTATGGAGCACCTCCTCACGCAGGAATCGCTCCAGGAGTAGACAGAATGGTTATGTTGCTAGCAGGAGAGGAATCTATCCGTGAGATAATTCCGTTCCCAATGAATAAAAATGCTCAAGATGTTATGATGGATGCACCCGGCCATGTAACAGATGCACAGCTTGAAGAATTGCATATAAGAGTTGTCGAGGATGAGTCAGAAAAGTAATTTTTTGATGGTTAGATTTTAAATAGTCAGGAGTCAAGGTAATTCATTGGCTCCTGTTTTTTATACCTTTCAATACATTTTTAGGAAGGAAAACTATTTTTTTTTTCTGAATATATATTGACAGGACGAAATAATAGTCGTAAACTTACTTTCATAAAGACGGACTTATATATGTAAAGAACCGACATAATAGATGAAATATATAAAGGAAACTAATTACTGGAACAGAACATGAAAGGGGGATCCTATGACTGGGAAAGAGCAAGAGATCTATAAGTTACTTGCGGAAGATCCAATGATCACTCAAGAGGAACTTGCAAAAAAGATTGGCATCAACCGCGCCTCAGTGGCAGTACATATTTCCAATATGATGAAAAAGGGAGTAGTGCTGGGAAGAGGTTATGTTATCAGCAAACAGGAATATATCACTGTGGTAGGCGGTGTCAACATGGACATTGGAGGAACACCGTTTGAGACTCTTGTGGCCAGAGATTCTAATCCCGGAACAGTCAATATGACACCCGGAGGAGTAGGACGAAATATTGCACATGACCTAGCATTGCTTGGCAAAAGCGTAAAATTCATATCAGCTCTTGGAGACGATCCGTATGCAAAACAGATCAAGGAAAACTGCAATGAGAATGGTATAGACATTCATGATAGTCTCTTTAAGAACACTAACAGTACTTCAGTTTATCTGTATGTAGCAGACGAAACAGGAGATATGCAGTTGGCAATTGCAGACATGAAGATCTATGACGATATGACTCCCGAATTCATGGAAACAAGAATGGGAATAATCAATCATTCAGAGGCAGTTATTGTGGATGCCAATATTCCACAGGAAACCATTGAATATATTGTGAAAAATGCCAAGGTCAAGGTTTTTGCAGAAACAGTTTCGACAACGAAGGCTATGAAATTTAAGGATTGTCTGAAGGGTATATACTGCATAACACCAAATATTATAGAGGCAGAGGCACTTTCAGGAGTCAGTGTGAATCCAAACAGTGAGAGATCCCTTGCAAGAGCTTCCAATATTTTGATGAAAAAGGGAGCAAAGAAGGTAATCATTACTCTTGGTAAGGATGGTGCATATTACGCTGATAGAAACGGAAAAGGCCTTATACCTGCACTTGAGAATAATCCAATAAATACAACAGGTGCTGGAGATGCACTTATCGCTGGAGTAGCAACGGCTATCACTGCAGGTTATAACTTAAGAGACAGTGTTGTATTTGGAATGGCATGCTCTAGTGAGACGATAGAATCAGAAAAGACCAATAATCCTGATCTTACATTTGAAGTAGCAAGAAAAAGAGCAGGACTGAAAAGGCTCAAAGATTAAATAATAATCTAAAATTTAGAATAAAAAATAGTCAGCAATATGGAGGAAAAACAAATGGAACAGAATCTTAATCAGTATCTTGACGTAGCACCTGAGGTAGCAGAGGCAATCAAAGCAGGTAAGCCTGTTGTTGCTCTTGAGTCAACAATCATCTCACATGGTATGCCTTATCCTCAGAACGTTGAAACAGCACTTAATGTTGAAAAGATCATTCGCGATAACGGAGCAATCCCTGCAACAACAGCTATCATTAATGGTAGACTGAAGGCAGGACTGTCCAAGGATGAGATCGAGTACCTTGGTAAAAAAGGACTCGAAGTAACCAAGGTATCTAGAAGAGATATCCCGGTTATCGTAGCCAGAAAAATGGATGGTGCATCTACAGTAGCTACAACTATGATCATTGCTGCTATGGCAGGGATCAAAATCTTCGCAACAGGCGGAGTTGGTGGAGTGCATAGAGGAGCTCAGCAGACATTTGATATCTCAGCTGATCTTGATGAACTTTCTCAGACACCTGTAACAGTAGTATGCGCAGGCGCAAAAGCAATTCTTGATCTGCCGCTTACACTTGAATATCTTGAGACCAAGGGTGTAACAGTTCTTGGATATCAGACAGAAGAGCTTCCTGCATTCTATACCAGAAAGAGTGGATTAAAGGTTGATTATAGAGTTGATTCTCCTAAGGAATTAGCAGCTACTATCAAGGCTAAGCATGATCTTGGAATGAAGGGCGGTCTTCTGGTTACAAACCCTATTCCTGAAGAGTACTCAATGGATTCTGAGGTTATCAATAAGGCAATTAATGAAGCAATCGAAGAAGCTAAAGCTAATCATATCCATGGTAAAGAGACAACTCCGTTCCTTCTTGCTAAGGTTAAGGATATCACAGGCGGTGATTCACTTGATTCAAACATCCAGCTTGTATATAACAACGCAAAACTTGCTGCAGAAACAGCTGTTGAACTTAGCAATATGTAATGATTTAAGAGAAGAGAATATGTGTTAGCCATGTTTGCATGGCAAAATATATAAGAAACTCAAAAAAGCACCGAAATCAATTCTAAATGAATTGATCCGGTGCTTTTTTATATGGATTTTTTCAATTACATTTTTATTGAAAAAGCCTAAAAATGTAGTATTATGAATTAGAACTCATTTTAGCGTTATTTTTAGAATATTATAAATATAGAACCGGGACATAGATTCAAACTATTAGACTGCCGCCGGGTAGTGATTTCGTGACTTTGGACCCGCCATCATAAAGATGATGACGATGATTTCGAGTAGTTTTTTTATGATATATTGGTTTGACGATTAAAAGGTTAAGGGTGCTAAAACATAAATAAAACAGGGTGGATTTATATGGAGAAGATAACAAGGGAACAGATCCTGCAATTCGGCAAAATATCGGCAACACCTGTATTTTTGCTACACAAAAATAAGGTTGAGTTTCTCAACGAAGAGGCAGAGGTCTTACATCTTACGATTGAGGCATTGATTTTGTTTCCCTGGGGGAAAGATGTAGTTTTGGACTGGCCAATAGAGCTAGTCAAAGATGGACAAGAACAATTTTATAAATTGTATGCTAGACATATATTTTTTGATGCTGATGAATATGAAGATGAGGGATGGCTGATCCAGGCTGTTCCGTCAGATAATCAGACAGAGCTTCAAGAGATATCACGAATCTCAAAGGCTAGAAAAATTATGTTTGATATGTCATCTGGAATCGACAGGATAGAAACAGATCATGATATATATGATTTTATATTGGATAGTTGCAGCAAAGCAGTAGAATATTCAGAAATGTGTTCTCTTATGAAAATCGACAATGGACTTGCTCATGTCGTGGCGAAACGAGGATACTCGGATTCTGTATACCAGATGTATATAGAGAAGGATAAAACATTTATAGGACTAGAAACCAAGGGTAGATTTGACCATTCTATAATGATAAACAATCTTGAAAAATATTATACATTTTACAATAGAGACCGTTTTGCTGACGAAAGGGGTTTTTCATTAAAATCTACTTTAGCTACGCCTATACATGTAAATGGAGATCTCTTCGCCATTTTGTGTTTTGACTCGATAGAGAAAAATGCTTTTTCAGAAGTTGACGAAGAACTTCTTGATCTGATCAAGGCAGATATTGAAACTATTCTGACCAATCATTCTATGCACAGGGAGATCATGCGCTTATCTATAACGGACAATCTTACGGGTCTGTATAATAGATGCTATCTTCAGGAGTACATGAGAAAGCATTACGATCAGGAATTCTACATAGGAATACTTGATATGAATGATCTTAAGGGAATTAATGATAATCATGGACATGCAAGTGGAGATACTATGCTTAAGGCCATGGCAGCTGAACTCACCAATGCATTTCCGGGAAGAAATGTTTTTTTCAGAATAGGTGGGGATGAATTCCTCGGTGTTCTTTTCGATATGGAATCTGAGGAAATAGAAATAGCAATAAAGAAGTTAAGGGAAAATCTTAAGGAGAGACCATATGAGTTGGAAGATGGGGAAAAAAGGAGTTTATCTTTCAGCTTTGGCTTCGCACTTCATCATTCCAACGATTACTTTCATGATGTTATGAAAATTGCTGATAATTTTATGTATAAGGAAAAGAAAAGCATTAAGAAGCGACACGATTCTGAGTGATCACCTTTTTGGTAAAATTGCACACAAAAAAGCGTAAAAAAATGCCCAAAATAGAAAAATTAACAAACCTAAAGACAAAAAACGTTTTAAAACGGGACTTTGATAAGGGTGTCAGGTGTCCTTTTTCGTGAAAAAATAGACAAAAAATATTTGAAAAAACTTGTCAATACATCTTTTGTATAGAAAAACAATAGCATATTTGTCTATTTTTATGTAAAAAAATAACTAAAAACGTATTTACAAAATTGTGAATGTTATCTAAAATACATAATTAGTGCCAGATGACCTTTTGAACTAATGTCAGGTAGATTATATTTACACTCGAAGGGGGTAAGAAATGCCAAGAAGACATTTATTACCTGACTCGAAATGGTCGGCATGACTGTGCGCAATAACGTGAAACGGTCGAGCAAAAAAAGGAGGATATTGATGAAAGGTATCAAAAAGTTCGGTGCTTTAGTAATGGCAGGAACACTGGCTGTAGGAATGACAGCATGTGGTTCTTCAAGCTCAAAGAGCACAAAGACAGACAGCACCAAAAAAGAAACTTCCAACATGAAGGTTGCTATGATCACTGATTACGGTGATATCACAGATCAGTCATTCAACCAGACAACTTACGAAGCTTGTAAGAATTTCGCTAATGACAACGGCATTAAATTTACATACAAGAAGCCGAGCGGAGACTCTACAGCAGAGCGTGGCGCAATGATCGACAAGGCAATAGCTGAAGGATATAACGTAATCGTTATGCCTGGTTATGCATTTGCCGGAGCAATCGTTGAAAAATCTGGAATGTACAAGGATACAAAATTTGTAGCTCTTGATGTTTCTGAGTTTGATCTTACAGATTATGCTAAAAAGAACAACAAGCAATTCTACAAAGACAACGTATACAGCGCAGTATATCAGGAAGAGCTTCCCGGATACATGGCTGGATATGCAGCAGTAAAGATGGGATATAAGAACATCGGATTCCTCGGTGGAATGGCAGTTCCCGCAGTGCAGCGTTATGGATACGGATTCGTACAGGGCGCTGACGCAGCAGCAGCTGAAATTGGTGCTACTGATGTTAACTGCAAGTATGTATATGCCGGTGGATTTGCACCTACACCTGATATCAAAGCAGCTATGGATACATGGTTCCAGAATGGAACACAGATCGTATTCTCATGCGGCGGCGGAATCTTCAACTCAGCTTGTGATGCAGCTTCTGCAGCTAAGGGCAAGATCATTGGTGTTGACGTTGACCAGAAGGCTACTATTGATGGAAAATATGGCGATGGACTTTGTGTTACATCAGCTATGAAGGGCCTTGGCGCTACAGTTAATACTCTTCTTTCTGACATCAAAGATGGCAAATGGAGCAAGCATGCAGGAAAGATCGAGACACTTGGTCTTGTATCTGCTGATGATATGTCCAAGAACTACGTAGGACTTCCTGAAGATAGCACAGTTTTCAATGATACATTTAAGAAATCTGATTATGAAGGACTTGTAGCTAAGATGGTAAAGGGCGAGGTTAAAGTTTCTAACGATACTTCAGCTGAAAAGCCTGCTGTAAAGAATATCACTCTTGACTTCCAGGGAAATCTTAAATAATTAATTGAGTTATGATTTATTAGAGACCGGCAGAGCTGGATCTGGCGGTCTCTTTTTTTGAGCAGAGGAATATTACTGAAAAAGTAGCAGAAGTATTAGCATAGGCTGACTAAGCTTAGGGAGGAAGGCCGGCGTGGAAGAAAAATATACAATAGAAATGCTTAATATAACTAAGCGTTTTCCCGGCATTGTCGCTAACGACAACATAACATTGAAGCTCCGAAAGGGAGAGATTCATGCGCTTCTTGGTGAAAATGGTGCTGGTAAGTCAACACTGATGAGCGTTCTTTTCGGCTTATATCATGCCGAAGAAGGTGTCATCAAAAAAGATGGCCAGGAAGTAAATATAAAGGATCCAAATGATGCCAATGCACTGGGTATTGGTATGGTTCACCAGCACTTTAGACTGGTACAGTGCTTTACAGTACTGGATAATATTATCCTAGGTGTAGAGTCAACAAAACATGGAATAATTCAGAAAGATGAAGCAAGAAAAAAGGTTATCGAACTGTCAGACAAATATGGTCTTAAGGTAGATCCGGATGCTCTTGTGGAAGACATAACAGTAGGAATGCAGCAGAGAACAGAAATTCTGAAAATGCTTTATCGCGAAAATGAGATTCTTATTTTCGATGAGCCGACAGCAGTTCTCACACCGGAGGAAATCGATGATCTTATGCTGATCATGAAAAATCTGGCGAAAGAAGGAAAATCTATTCTCTTTATTTCACATAAATTGAACGAGATTATGGCAGTTGCCGATAGGTGTTCAGTTCTTAGACGAGGCAAATACATCGGAACAGTAGATGTTTGCGATACCAATGAACAGGAACTTAGCCGTATGATGGTTGGACGTGATGTTCAGCTTGTTGCACAGAAAGATGACAAGACTCCTGGTGATGTGATTCTTGATGTTAAGAATCTTACCGTTGCATCTAACGTTCATCATAATCAAGATGCAGTAAAAGATGTATCATTTAATGTAAGACAAGGTGAGATCGTATGTATCGCCGGTATTGACGGAAATGGTCAGACCGAGCTTGTATACGGACTTTCAGGCCTTGAACCTCTCAGAGGTGGTACCATTTCTATTAATGGTAAGGATATATCTAAGGCTTCCATTAGGGAGAGAAGTATGGCCGGAATGAGCCATATTCCTGAGGATAGACAGAAACATGGTCTGGTACTTGATTATTCACTTGCATATAATCTTGTACTTCAGAGATATTTTGAGAAGGACTTCAATAATCATGGAGTTCTAAAACAGAATAATATTAGAAAATATGCTGATAAGTTGATAGAACAGTATGATATTCGTTCAGGACAAGGTGGAGCATCTTCAACTAGAAGTATGTCCGGTGGTAATCAGCAGAAGGCTATCATAGCAAGAGAAGTTGATAAGAATCCAGACCTTCTCCTTGCAGTTCAGCCTACTCGTGGATTGGACGTTGGCGCTATTGAATATATTCATAATCAGCTGATAGCTCAGAGAGATGCCGGCAAGGCAGTGCTTCTCGTTTCACTTGAGCTTGAAGAAGTACTTAGTATCCCCGACAGAATACTCGTAATGTATGAGGGCAGAATCGTCGGAGAGTTTGACCCTAAGAAAACAAACCGTGAGGAACTTGGCTTGTATATGGCCGGTGCCAGAAGGGAGGAAAAGTAATTGAACGAGACAAAGAAAAAAAAGTCGATCTGGACCAATAGTGCTTTCCAGTCGATAATAGCTTCCCTCCTCTGTATAGTTGTTGGTGTATTGATTGGATATATAGTTCTTCTGTTTATCAATCCTAATGGCGCCAGTGAGGCGATCGTAGCAATCTTAAAGAACTTTTTAAATTACCCTAGCCAGCAGGCAGCTCTTATGTATCTGGGTAATACACTGGTTAGAACAGCACCGCTTCTTATGTGTGCACTTTCTATTCAGTTCTGTTATAAGGCAGGCCTATTTAATATCGGAGCAGCTGGACAGTATGTAGCAGGTGCCGGAGCCTGTCTCTATACAGCACTTGGACTTCATGCAAACTGGTTTTTTTGCCTTCTTGCTGCAGTACTTGCAGGAGGTATCTTCGGACTTATCACTGGTCTGCTAAAGGCTTATAAGTCAGTTAACGAAGTTATTTCAGGAATTATGCTTAACTGGATTGCCCTATACCTTGTTAATATGGTTCTCAATAACGTTAAGGAAGTTGCAAGTCCTTATACAAAGAGCATAGCAGAGGTCAACCATGGAGCACTTCTACCTTCTCTTGGGCTTGGAAAACTTTTCACAGATAATCAGTATGTAACAATTGCAATTCCACTTGCTATTATCATAGCAATATTGATTGCCTGGGTATTAAAGAAGACAGTATTTGGTTATGAAGTTCTTGCAACAGGATATAACAAGAATGCAGCCAAGTATGCAGGCATGAAGGAAAACAGAAATATAGTTGTTACAATAGTAATCGGCGGTATGCTTGCCGGTGCTGGCGCTGCATTCTTGTATCTGACAGGATATGAGCAGTGGTCATGCACACAGACTACCGTACCCGGAATGGGATTTAACGGAATCGCAGCTACATTCCTAGGCGGACTTGATCCTATTGGAACAATCTTTGCTTCATACTTTATTCAGCATATTACATCAGGCGGTGCATATGTTGACCTGAATATATATCCTTCACAGGTATCAGATATTATATCTTCAGTAATCATATACCTCTGTGGTTTTGTATTCTTTATCAAGTATATTATGAATTCTATACATGCAAAGAAAGCTGAAAAAGCCATTCTTGCAACTAAAAAAGTAGAGGCAGCAAAAGCTTCTGATGTTAATGTTGCTTCGGATGACAATAAGAAGGGAGGCGATCAGTAATGCTTTTACTTCTTCAGTATACAATCATATTTGCTTCTGTTCTTATGCTGGTTGCACTTGGTGGATGTTTTTCGGAGCATTCAGGAGTAATCAACTTGGGACTTGAAGGTATCATGCTTATCGGAGCACTTGGCGGAGCAATTACGCTTAATGCTCTTGGAGCAAAGGCACCGGCCGGTGTCATCGTACTGGCAGTCACTCTGGTATCTATACTTTTTGGTATGCTGTACTCAGCACTTCTCGGTGTTGCCTGCATCAACTTTAAAGCTGATCAGACATTGGTAGGAACTGCAATGAATATGCTTTCTGTTGCATCTGCAACAGTTATTGTTAAGGCAATGAATGCAGCAAAGAACCCAAATAATGTTTCGTCAACAATTGAGTATTTCAATCCTAAAAAGGCCTTCTTGATCCGTATCGGTGGATTCGAATTTAACTGGTTTATGGTTATCGCAGTTGTTATTTTGATCGGTGCATATGTAGTTCTCTATAAGACGAAGTTTGGTCTTAGACTTATGGCTTGTGGTGAGCATCCTCAGGCAGCTGATTCTGTTGGAATAAATGTTAACAAAATGCGTTGGTCAGGAGTTTTGATTTCAGGATTCTTAGGCGGACTTGGCGGTATTGTATACATCGTTGCTGGTGCCAGTGAATGGAAGTTTGAGACAGGCGTTGCTGGATTTGGTTTCTTGGCATTGGCTGTTATGATCTTTGGTCAGTGGAAGCCTCACAAGATTGCTCTTGCAGCACTTCTTTTCGGATTCTTCAGAGCCCTTTCCAATGTTTACTCAGGAATCGACTTTATGGCAGCACTTCACCTTAACAGTAGTATATATAATATGTTACCTTATATAATCTCACTTGTTGTTCTTGCATTTACATCCAAGAATTCAAGAGCACCTAAGGCTGAGGGTATTCCTTACGACAAGGGATCTAGATAAAGGTTACCGGATAGCTTTATATTATCCCAAAAATAAATAATTAATGTTTCGCCCCGCCTTGTCATGACATCAAAATGCAGGGTGGGGTTTTTTGACAAAATTTTTAAGGAGGTTGAAATGGTAGATTACACAGAGGGTTCCGGAAAACAGTATCATATTGGAGTAGGAGCCGGAGAAGTAGGAAGATATGTTATTCTTCCGGGAGATCCGAAGAGATGCGAGAAGATCGCAAAGTATTTTGACGATCCTCATTTTGTGGCAGATAGTCGTGAATTCGTAACATATACGGGAACTCTTTTAGGGGAAAAAGTAAGTGTTACATCAACAGGTATTGGTGGTCCTTCAGCATCTATAGCTATGAATGAGCTAACTCGTTGTGGTGCTGACACATTCCTTAGAGTTGGTACTTGCGGCGGAATGCAGATGGAAGTTAAGGGCGGAGATGTTGTGATCGCAACAGGAGCGATCAGAATGGAAGGTACCAGCCGTGAATTCGCACCGATTGAATTTCCTGCTGTAGCTGATTTTAATGTAACAACAGCATTGACTCAGGCTGCCGGTAAACTAGGTCACACATTCCACACAGGTGTCGTACAGTGTAAGGATTCATTTTATGGTCAGCATGAACCTGAAAAAATGCCTGTAGATTATGAACTTTGCAATAAATGGAACGCATGGCTCAAGCTTGGATGCCTGGCATCAGAGATGGAATCTGCAGCACTGTTCGTAGAAGCAAGTTATTTGAGAGTAAGAGTAGGATCATGCTTCTTGGTGGTTGCCAATCAGGAACGTGCCAAGGCAGGACTTGAGAATGATCAGGCACATGATACTGAGTGTGCCATCAAGACAGCTATTGAAGCACTTAAGATCTTGATTGAAAAGGATAAAGCAGATAATAAGTAAAATCCTTAATTGCGTATATTTAATCCATCCGTTTTTGGTATTGATAATAGATATCGAGATCATAAAAAGCAGGATTGGATAACTAATTAGGTTAAGGAGGAGGCAAAATGGAATTAAATATTGATAAACAGAAGGAACTTGTTAAAAAGTCTCTTGAAATGAGGAATTTTTCTTATACTCCATATTCTCACTGGAATGTGGGCGCGGCTCTTCTGACAGAGGACGGAAAAGTATACACCGGATGTAATATTGAAAATGCCGGATACACAGCTACAAACTGTGCAGAGAGAACTGCTATTTTTAAGGCTGTTTCAGAGGGAGAACTAAAGTTTAAGGCAATCGCTATTTCGGGCGGTCCTTCTGGTCAGGATCCTATTAGCTATTGTCCACCTTGCGGTATTTGTCGTCAGGTTATGAGAGAATTCTGTAAGGATGATTTTATTATTTATGTTGCAAAATCATTAGATGATTATCAGACATTTACCCTTGGAGAACTCTTACCTGCATCATTTGGACCAGAAGATCTCGGCAAGTAAAAACTATTTAGTACAGAATCAACAAAAAGAAAGGAACGATTATGTTAAATAACAAATTATTCGATCACACACTTTTAAAGGCAGAAGCTACAAAAGAGCAGGTACAGAAAATCGTAGATGAAGCAAAGGACAATGACTTTGCATCTGTATGTGTCAACTCATATTATACAAAATTCGTTGCAGATCAGCTCAAGGGCACAGATGTTCATACAACAACAGTTGTGGGATTTCCTCTTGGAATGATGTCTACAAAGGCCAAGGCTCTTGAGACAGAATGTGCTGTAGCAGACGGATCAGATGAAATCGATATGGTGATCAATGTAGGAGCACTTAAGGATAAGGATTATGCAGTTGTACTAGAAGACATCAAGGCTGTAAGAAAAGCATGTGAAGGCAAGATCCTGAAGGTTATTATTGAGTGTTGTCTCCTTACAAATGATGAAATTGTCAAGGCTTGTGAACTGTCAGAAGAAGCTAAGGCTGATTTCGTAAAAACTTCAACAGGATTCTCAACAGGCGGAGCTAAGGCGGATGACGTTGCGCTTATGAGAAAAACAGTTGGAGACAGGCTTGGTGTTAAGGCCAGTGGCGGTATCCACTCATCAGAAGAGGCGCAGGATATGGTTGCAGCTGGAGCTAACAGACTCGGCACCAGTGCAACAATTGCAATTATGAAGGGCTGATTTAGCTGATAACACCCCGGCGGGATCACGCCGGGGTATGTTTTGAAACTTTTTATTTTTCATGCCAAAAGGCATATATGTGATTTTTATTACATGATAGATTAAGGGGGACGGCAAAGTGGAGAGTCAGTTTAACAAGGAAGACAGATTTCGCGGCAATGATAAGATGAACTCTATAATTGTAGCTATAGATAACCTTCCTTCGGCAGACAGAGATTATGTGTACGACATATTCAAGAATGCACCCTTTAGTATTTTTCAGGAAATGAGCCTTTTAACAATTCATAAGGGCAAAGTTTTTATTCAGGAGGAGGCACCTGCTGATAGAATCTATTACCTGCTGGAAGGGGAAGTCCAGGCAGTAGAGCATAGAGTACTTGGTAGTAGTTATTACTACATGAACTTTAGAGCAGTTGAAGTATTCGGACCTATGGAAGTTCTGCTGGACATGAAGTGCTATAGAACGACACTTATGACCAAGACAGATTGTAAGTTTATTATGCTTAAGAGAGAGTCTTACGAGAGATGGATCGAAAATGATGCTCATGTACTTAGAATTGATTCTAAGGCAACATGTACATATCTATTGAAAGAAAGCAGAAGATCCAGACTCTTTAGATTTATGTCAGGAAAGGACAGTATCCTGATGATGATCATGCAGGAATATGAGGAAAGGGCTGACGAAAGAGGAATCTGCGAGATGCAGTGGACCAGGCAGCAACTGTCCGAATATTCGGGATTATCCTTGAGAACGGTAAATCGTGCCGTTCAAGCAATGGAAGATGAGGGATACATCAATCACCACCGCGGATATTTCAAGATAAACAAGGAACAATATAATAGGATAAAAGAGTATCTGGATTCGTTTGTAGACGAGATTTAAGATTAAAACTGCTCTTATCCTATGGAAAACATTTCAGAGTTACAGAAATGCGAAAAGTAACCTGAATCGGATATGAGGAGTTAATGATTTGAAAGTAAAAACAACAATAAAAAAAGTTATCTATTCAATTATAGGTATATTTTTGATAGGTCTTGCTGTTGCTTTTAATGCAAGTGCTGGACTTGGAAATGATTCAGTCGGAATTTTATATGACGGAGTCCGGAACCTATGTCATCTCACACAGAGTCAATTGGGAATGGCATCAAATGTTGTCAATGTCTGTCTTATTGTCTTGGTATTTTTCATAGGAAGACGTTATATCAATATAGGAACACTTATTTATATACTGCCTTATGGTTTTTTTGTATCGCTTGGCAACAAGATATATAACTTGGTCATGCCAGATGCACCGGGACTTTCTATCAGGATAGTAGCTGTTATTATCGGATGTCTCAGCCTGTATGTTGGAATCGGTCTGTATATAACAGCTGATATGGGACTGGATCCCTTCACCGGATTTGTAATGGTGCTGGTCGGAGTATTCAAAAAAGAATACAGAGTAGTTAAGATATGCTTTGATATATGCTGTGTAATAATTGGTTTTCTTATGGGCGGAAAACTTGGAATTGTTACTGTAGCTACTGTTTGTACGGCTGGACCATTTATTCAAATGTTTTCAAATATTTTCAAAAAGATAGATAACAAATTCTTTGATTTTGAAAAAGCTAAAGAATAAAAAATAAGAAAAAATAAAACTAAGGGAGACGAAATGAGCAAAGAGTACGAGAGACTTCAGAAGATCCTGGAAAGCATTAGAAAAGTGACGGATTTTCAACCGGAGGTTGCAATAATACTTGGATCAGGACTTGGAGGACTCACAGAAAAAATAGATGCGGAATGTTCGATTTCTTATAAGGATATCCAAGGGTTTCCCGTATCAACTGTAGCAGGTCATGATGGCAGATTTATATTTGGGACACTTTCCGGCGTAAAAGTTGTGGTAATGAGTGGAAGAGTACATTTTTACGAAGGATACACAATGCATGATGTAGTCATGCCCATAAGGATCATGGGAATGCTAGGATCTAAAAAGGTTATTCTTACCAATGCAGCCGGCGGCGTCAATACTACATTTAAACCGGGAACACTGATGATGATAACAGATCATATATCACAGTTCGTAACCAGCCCCCTTATTGGCGCTAACGTTGAGGAACTTGGAGCAAGATTCCCTGATATGAGTCATGTATATGACATAGAGCTTCAAAAAAGTATCAGAGCTGCTGCGAAAAATACTGGTGTAGAGATACGAGAAGGGGTTTACCTTCAGCTCACAGGGCCTAATTATGAGACACCTGCAGAGATTAGAATGTGTAGAACTCTTGGCGCAGATGCAGTAGGTATGAGTACTGTATGCGAGGCAGTAGCTGCAAATCAAATGGGCCTAAGGGTATGCGGTATCTCTTGCATTACCAATATGGCAGCTGGGATTATCGACCAGCCACTTAATCATGAAGAGGTTCAGGCTACAGCGGATCGGGTTAAGAATGATTTTGAAAAGCTCGTAATGGAAATTGTAAGGATTTTTTAAATAGCAAAATAATTATAGAATGACTTTGATCATATTGCAGGTTGAAAAAAAGCTGAAAATATGATAAGATAGCCAATGTTGCGATTAGACAAATAAATAATAGATCAAATTTGGAGGAACAGTTAAATGACTACTTTAAAAGCTGAAAAGCGTGATCTTAGCGTAAAACCTAAGAAATTAAGAAGAGAAGGATTCGTTACAGGATCAATCTTTGGAAAAGATATTGATGGTTCAGTACCTGTTATGATGAATGCACATGACACTGAGCTTGCACTTAGAACAGTAGGTAAGGGATCTAGAGTCGTTATCGACCTTGATGGAGAGAAGAAGAACGTTCTTATCAAAGAGATCCAGAAATACCCTCTTAAGAATCAGCTTATAGAAATAGATTTTCAGGAACTCGTTAAGGGTGAAATGGTTAATTCTGTTGCAGAGGTTGTTCTCGAGAACGAATCATCTGTAAAAGAAGGAATCGCTGAGCTTGTAGAGAAAGAAATTCATTACAGTGCCCTTCCTGACTCAATCGTTGACAAGGTTGTTGTTGACTGTACAGGTCTTAAGGTCGGAGATGCAATTAAGGTTGGAGATCTTGACCTTGCTAAGGATAAGAATATTAAGATCAAGTCTGATCTTGATGCAGTTATTGTTAACGTAATCATGGCTAAGGAAACTGCAGAAGATATTGCTGCAGACGCAGCAGCAGCAGACGCTGAGTAATTCAAAGTTTTTTTAACTTTTTAAGATCAATACTCTCGGATTGATCTTGCCAAAATGGCAAGGTCGGTTTTGAGAGTATTTTTTTCTTTTCAAGTTTATGAATATTATTCTTTTTTATATATATAGATTTATAGTATAATGAAATTTAATATATATAGCATAAGTATGGAGGTTTTATGAAATTGGAAAAAAACAACCGATATTCATATACTTGTTTTGGACATGCGACTATACCCGATCAAACCGGAGCATATTACTGTAGAGCTAGAAACAGTCTTATGCAGGATGATATGTGGCTATGCGAAAATTGTCCACTTTTAGGTGGAACGATTCAGGGAGACGATGGCAGAGCATATCCAGAATGCTGGTACTATGATCTTGAGACAGAAATAGGAAAATTTAATCCTGTTTATTATGACAGAGATTATTATTATGACCTCAAGAAAAAAATAGATGGAATGATCCTAAGTGATTTCGTATCGGATTTTCCCCCGTACATCACAGATGAAGAAAGCATGAAGGCCTTTGGCAAGATTGAAGAGGCTTTGATTTTCGCAGGAGAAAAGCATAAGGGTCAGACCAGGAAAGGCTCAAGCGAACCTTATATATGTCATCCCATAGAAGTAATGATGATAACAGCGAGAATGACTAATGATAATGAAGTAATAGAGGCTGCCGCCCTTCATGATACACTTGAAGATACTGATGCGAGAAAAGAAGAAATAAGAGATAAGTTTGGAGACAGAGTTCTAGAACTTGTTATTTCTGAAAGCGAAGACAAGAGAAACGGCGTAAGTAAAACAGAGACCTGGAAAGTAAGAAAACAGGAAACTATTCTACATATCAAAACGGCTGAGCATGATTCAAAGATCATAATTTTGGCGGATAAACTATCGAATCTAAGGGCTACGGCCAGAGAGCTGGATGGCAGTAACCATAATGTCTGGGCGAGATTTAATGTTATAGATCCAGAGGAACATAAATGGTATTATGGAGAGCTCCTAAAACTCTTGGGAGAATTCAGGGATACGCCACAGTATAATGAATATAAGAGCTTGATGAAAAAGATATTTGAATAAAAATGGAGATAATCAATGTCAGAATATGAAATACTATGCCCATGTCATTTTGGACTAGAAGCAGTACTTAAAAGAGAAATATATGATCTGGGATATGAAATAACTAATGTTGCGGATGGAAGGGTGACATTTGCCGGAGATGCAGAGGCAATAGCCCTTGCCAATATCAAACTAAGAACAGCTGAAAGAGTTTTACTTGTGTGTGGAAGTTTTCATGCTGAGACATTCGAAGACTTTTTTCAGGGAGTCAAGGCAATACCTTGGGAAAAATTTATCCCTGAGGATGGCAAGTTTTGGGTCAAGAAGGCTGCTGGTATCCATAGTAAGCTTTTCAGTTCATCAGATCTGCAGGCTATCGCCAAAAAGGCAATGGTAGAGAGACTCAAGGGAGTTTATAACATAGATTGGTTCGAAGAGACTGGAGACGAATATCCTATAAGAGTATTTATAAATAAGGATGAAGCAACAGTTGCTCTTGATACTACAGGTGATACTCTTCATAAGAGAGGTTATAGGATACAGGCTGGAGAGGCTCCTATATCAGAGACTCTTGCGGCAGCACTGATTCTTCTAACACCTTGGAAGGCTGACAGAATTCTATTGGATCCCATGTGCGGAAGTGGTACTTTCCCGATTGAGGCAGCTTTAATAGCAGCCAATATTGCACCGGGACTGAATAGAAACTTCACAGCGGAAAATTGGCCCAACATAGTTCCTGAAGAAATGTGGACTGCGGCCAGAAAAGAAGCCAAAGGAGAAATAAATACAGATATCAAAACCGATATATCTGGATCAGATATTGATGAAGAACTACTTGAAATCGCAAGAGAAAACGCCAAGAGAGCCGGAGTTGCAAAGCTTGTTAATTTTAAAAAGATGGATATGAGAGAAACCAATAGTCATGGAAAATATGGTTTTATAATTACAAATCCTCCTTATGGAGAGCGACTCGAAGAAAAAAAGAATCTTCCGGAATTATATTATTCTCTGGGACAAGTAAGAAGGAGACTCGATACATGGTCTATGTTTATGATCACTTCTTATGAAAATGCCCTTAAGGATATGAATCTTAGAGCAGATAAAAACAGAAAGATCGATAACGGAACTATTAAAACTTATTTTTATCAGTTTTTGGGACCTAAGCCTCCCAAGGGAAAGAGAGAATAATGAAAGGCAGAAGAATCTTTTCGCTTTTGGCTGTGGCATTGAGCTTGCTTATTTTTTTGCAGACCATGTCCTGGAGCGACAGGATGGGGCAGGTAGAGGCCTTTAGAGGCGCGCGTCTCGAGGGAAGCGTACTTAATCCTCTGATTTCTTATAATCTTAATACGACGGATTCTGTCAAGCTGGCTGTTAATGGCTCGGCTTATGATAGTGAAAACGGTGAGCTCCTGCTGGATCCGGATATGCAGGTGCTGGCTTCGTTTGCCTTGGCTAGAAATATTTTTTACTGTAGTGCCAGGGTATATGATGGATCAAAGGTAGTAATAGAAAGAAACAGTGATTCTTTTATATTTACAATAGGCAAGACATCAGGCATGAAAAATGATGAGCAGTATGAACTGTCAATTGCACCGGAGCTCATGGGCGGCAAGGTTTATATGTCATTGAAGGATCTCTGCCGTATGTTTGGATATGGATACAGCTGGGACAAAGCAGGTAAAACAGCTAATCTGGATAGGACACCTGCGCAGCCCCCTGTACTTAGGTCAAGCTATGACCTAAGAAGCAAAAAGAGGGTTTCAAAGATAAAAAATCAGGGCAGTCTATCTACGTGCTGGGCATATGCTGCAGCATCGGCACTGGAATCATCACTTCTACCAGAGGAAGCCGTTAGTTTCTCACCTACAGATATGTCAAAAAGAAATACTTACGGTATCTCAGCGGATAAACCCGGCAATTATATGATGGCTGTATCTTATCTGCTATCATGGACAGGTCCTGTGGAGGATTCTTCTTCCGGAACAGCGAAGCACGTTCAGGAGGTTCATTTCTATTCCCAGGATGATATGGATGATATTAAATGGGCAGTTTATAAAAATGGAGGTGTATCTACCTCATTATATGCTGAGACCGGTACTAGTGACCTAAGAGGATCTGACTATTATAATTCTGCTTCTAATTCTTATTATTATTATGGACAAAAAGAACCCAACCATGATGTTCTGATAATCGGATGGGATGATAATTATTCCAAAAATAATTTCAAACATTCATGTCCCGGTGATGGAGCATTCATTTGCCAAAACAGTTGGGGAGACAAGTTTGGAGATAATGGTGTATTTTATGTGTCATATTATGACACCAATGTAGGGCAGTTTGGAGTTTCCTACGTTAAAATAGAAGGCAATACCAACTATGACAGAATATATCAGACTGACCTCTGCGGAGAGATAGGCTCAGCAGGATATGATTCAAAAACAGCTTATGGAGCGAATACCTACACCGCATCTTCTGATGAGGTGTTGAAGGCATGTGGTTTCTACACCACATCTAAGGATGTTTCATATAATGTCTACGTGGTTCCTGACTATACGGATACACTATCGCTGTCAAATAAGATCCATGTTGCCAGTGGCAAGTTCCACGATGTGGGTTATTATACAGTGCCTTTTGATCAGGATATCAAGGTATATGAGGGCAAGAAATTTGCCGTTATAACAGAACTTACCAGTGATAAAAATGGCAATCAGATACCTATTGAATATAATGGGAATGTTTTAACCAAAAATGTAAAAATATACGATGGCGAAGGCTATATAAGTTCAAATGGTGTAAATTGGGCCAGAATCGAAACGGATTTTGATGCCAATATATGCTTAAAAGTTTATGCGGATGATAAAAAATGAGAAATGAAAGTGAAGACAAGGTTAGCAGGATAATCTTTACAATAATAATAACTGTATTTTTGATTTCTGTATTTTTCCTGGTCCTTTTCCCTGATCTACATGGGAAATCGGCGGAATATCAGAAAAAAATGACGGGAAAGAGTACCTGGTCAGTCATATCACATTTTGATGACAAGAACGGCAGGAAAGATCAGATCAAAATGAAACTGCCTCATAATGTGAATTTTCAAAACATTACTTCAAAATCGGACATAGCCAGATCAAAGGTGTCTATAACGATACCCGGTGCGGATGCTGCATATCCACAGGATTATGAGATGATTGGATCTACACGGAGAATGAAGGATATTCTTTTTACCTATTCTTCAACAGGTGATACTTTTGATTTTTGTCTTAAAGAATTTTATGAAGCAAAAATGTCTGAAAAAAATGGCTGGCTCTGCATTGATTTTAAGCGTCCCAATGAATTGTATAAGAAAATTATTATTATAGATGCATCATGCGGAGAGGGTATTACCACAAAAAGTGATGATTCTCAATATGAAAGGGATATTGCCCTTGATATCGTTAAAAGAATCAAGGCAAGATTCTCTGACAGCACGCCAAAAGGTACCAAGGTATATTATACAAGAGAAGATGATATGGTAATGAGCCCAGAGGAGAGGACAAAGATTTGCAACTCACTACAAGCCGATATTTTCCTTTCTGTGGCTCTTAACTCGACTTCAAGCGGACGAACATCGTCTATGCAGGGAGCAGCAGCAGAATACCTGACTACGGATGATACAGGGCATGGCAAGATATTTGCATCAGAATGCCTTGATGGTCTTCTCCGAAATCTAGGCTGTAAGAACCGCGGACTGATCCCTGGAGACGAAGAGCCAATACTAAGGGAAAAGCATACTGTAGCAGCCCTTGTAAGGGTAGGCTATTTAAGTAATTATGACGAACGTAGCAAGCTGATCACATCAGAATACCAGGAAGCTGCAGCAGAAGGGCTGTATCAGGCGATCATAAAGCAGCTAGGTCAATAGCAGATGGACAAACAGTAGATAGGCTAGAGCAGAAACTAGGTCGCAGTTGCTAAGCCTGTAGTACTGATAAAATATATGAATAATTTTTAATTTATGTATATATGTATATATGAGGAGAAAAATGACAAAAATCATACTTGCGTCTGGCAACAAAGACAAAATCAGAGAAGCAAGAGAAATCTTTGATTCTGAAAAATTTGAAATCATTTCCATGAAAGATGCCGGAATAGAATCTGATCCTGAGGAGAATGGGGACACCTTTGAAGCAAATGCCGAGATCAAGGCAAGAGACGTGTGGGAGAAGTGCGGAGGTTATGTGATGGCCGACGATTCAGGACTGGAAATAGATGCAATGCCTGGAGAACTGGGAGTGAAAAGCGCCAGATTTATGGGGCATGATACAGCATATTCTGTCAAAAATAATGCAATTCTTGAAAGATTAAATGATGTTCCATTTGAAAAGAGAACGGCGAGATTTGTATGCACAATAGCACTCATTGATCCATCGGGAGATGTTTTTTTTACCAATGGGAAAATGGAAGGTTATATTTCTGACAAGATCCAAGGAGAAAATGGCTTTGGTTATGATCCTATTTTTTATTTAGATGAATATGGATGCACATCGGCTGTGCTAACAGAAGAGCAGAAAAATGTCATTAGCCATCGTGGCAAGGCCGTCCGCGCAATGCGTGACTTTTTAGAAAAAAACAACGAATAGAAAATAAAAAATAAGAATGCAAGATAAATTTCATGTCAAGCATGAAATGATCAAATAGATTTCATGCTTTGATTAAGGATAATAGATGAAAATTTTGGTGGTAAGCGACACACATCGTGAGAGAAACAATATTGAAAAGGTGATAAAACAGATTCAACCGGATAGAATATTTCATCTGGGTGATTCTATGGGCGATGCTGATTATATAAGAGACATAGCTGATTGCCGGGTGGATATGGTACGAGGAAATTGTGATGATGACAGTGATCTGCCCTATGATATGACGGTGGAACTGGAAGGCAATATATTTTTCCTGACACATGGACACAGATATATAGTGAATTATGATCTCCTTGAGCTGTATTATAAGGGAAAAGAGTTGGGGGCTGATGTCTGCCTGTTCGGACATACACATCAGCCTCTGCTTCTGCAGGAGCCTGATATAGTTATTGCAAACCCGGGAAGTATAGCATTTCCGAGACAGGATGGCAGAAAACCTTCATACCTAGTTATAGAGATTTCTCCTGATGGACAGCTGGTTTTTAACCAGAAATATTTGTAAAAATCAGATAAATGAAAATTTTTTAAAATTCATTTCAAAAATCCCTTGACATGATTCGATATATTATATATAATTGCACTTGCGTTTCAAGTAAGGAACAAACGGGGTGTGGCTCAGCTTGGCTAGAGCACCTGGTTTGGGACCAGGGGGTCGCAGGTTCGAATCCTGTCACCCCGAGTTGATTTTCTTTTTGAGATGCGGGTGTAGTTCAATGGTAGAACACTAGCCTTCCAAGCTAGATACGTGGGTTCGATTCCCATCACCCGCTTACGTGTTCGTAGCTCAGCTGGATAGAGCAACGCCCTTCTAAGGCGTGGGTCGGGGGTTCGAATCCCTTCGAGCACGTTTTTTTTTACAAATAATACGGTGGATATAGCGCAGTTGGTTAGCGCGCCAGATTGTGGCTCTGGAGGCCGAGGGTTCGAA
>ERZ795062.609-NODE-609-length-29410-cov-45.423097_pt1 | contig 29410 bp, 26 predicted proteins | sample MGYA00375146_ERZ795062 | MGnify/ENA primary metagenome ERZ795062 (study PRJEB30191, sample SAMN05720281) | activated sludge metagenome | isolation source: Anaerobic digester | place: USA | collected 2015-07-16 ... | reverse complement strand
CCTTCTTCGTACTCTTCTGCGTTATCCGTTTCGTAATCCTCTTCCGCTTCTTCGGCGGCTCCTTCGTCATCGCTGACGCCCATGCTGAATATCTGCTGCTCGATTGCAGCCCTGTACTGTGATTCGCTCTTTATGTCTATCTTCCAGCCGGTCAGCCTGGCTGCAAGCCTTGCATTCTGGCCCTCTTTCCCGATCGCCAGCGAAAGCTGGAAGTCAGGTACTATGACCCTTGCCGTCCTGGTTTCCTCATCGATGTCGACCCGCACGACCTTTGCAGGGCTCAGGCTGCTCGAGATATACTCCTCGGGATCGCTGCTCCACTTGATTATGTCGATCTTCTCGCCCCTGAGTTCATCGACGATCGCCTGCACCCTCGTCCCCCTCTGTCCGACGCATGCGCCGATGGGATCGACGTTCGGATCCTTTGAATAAACGGCTATTTTGGTCCTGGAACCGGCTTCGCGGGAAATGCTCTTTATTTCGACTGTCCCGTCATGGATTTCCGGGACCTCCAGTTCAAAAAGCCTCTTGACAAGGCCCGGGTGCGTCCTGGACACAAGTATCTGCGGACCCTTGGTGGTCTTTTTGACCTCCACTATATAGACCTTGAACCTGTCATTGAACCTGTATTCCTCTCCATTGGTCTGCTCTGACGGCAGCATGATCGCTTCGGCTTTCCCGAGATCTATGATCACGTTCCTCCGGTCGATGTGCTGGACTATCCCGGTGACGATATCGCCTTCCTTGTTGTAATACTCTTCGAATATCAGGTTGCGCTCAGCTTCCCGTATCCTCTGCAGGACAACGTTCTTGGCAGTCTGGGCGGCGATCCTTCCGAATTTTCTCGGTGTGACTTCCACTTCGGCAATGTCGTTTTCCTCGTACCTGCTGTCCAGCTTCAATGCATCTTCCAGCGATATCTCGCTGTTATCATCCATTGGTTTTGCCGTGACCTTTTTGAGCGCAAACACTTTCACTTCGCCGGTGTCACGATCTATGGATATCCTGACGTCCTGCGAGGTGCCGAAATTCTTTTTGTACGCCGAAACAAGGGCAGCTTCGATTGCCTCGATCAGGACTTCCTTCTCTATTCCTCTTTCCTTTTCAAGTTGATCCAATGCACGAATCAGTTCCGCATTCATATTTTTACCTCCCGTAATACCTCCATATACCTTCTAGAAACGGATGATCCGTCTGACAAGAGCCGTATCCTTCCGGTCGAAGCCCATCATGACACCGTCATCTGTCCTTATCTCCACGATATCTCCGTTCAGACCCAGCAGTTCGCCTTCATATATCTTTTTGCCATTTAGCGGCTGGTAAAGCCTGACCTCCACGAACTCGCCCCTGAAGCGCTCGAAGTCCCTGTCCTTTTTGAGCGGTCTTTCGCCGGGTGACGAGACCTCAAGGATATAGCTCTGTTTTATCGGATCCTCCCGGTCAAGTATATTGCTCATCCTCTCGCTCATGGCCTGGCAGTCATCGATGGTAACTCCGCCCGGTTTGTCTATGTATATCCTCAGGTACCAGTTGGCGCCTTCCTTCAGGTATTCCACGTCCACCAGTTCGAAGGACAGTTCTTCGACTACCGGCACTGCCAGTTCCTCAACGATATCTTCCACTTTTTTTCTCGCCATCGCCCATCCCCGTTCCTTCCGGCCTGACTCACGGCCGGTTGTTAAATACAAAGAGTGGGGTAAGCCCACTCTTTGCCAAAAAAAAGATATACTTGGTCCACGATGTATTATAGCACTATTATTTGCATTTATCAATCCTTTTATTTCAGTTTGTGCGCTGTTCAGAAAAAGCTCATCTGGCTGCTTTCAGGAATGCCGTCGAGGCAACCGCTCTGCTGAAGTATCTCGATGACGCTCCTGCTGACTTTCGCCCTGATTTTCAGGTCGTCGACCGAAACGAACTCACCCTGCGCACGGGCCTCCGCAATAGCCCTGGCGGCATTGTCTCCGAGCCCGGGCAGCGAATTGAGCGGCGGCCGGATGCCGTTGCCCTGGATAGTGAACTTCACGGCATCGGATTTGTAAAGATCCACCGGCAGGAACGCGATGCCCCTTGCATACATCTCATTGGCGACCTCAAGTATCGTAAGCACATTCCTGTCCTTTGCCGAAATGGAATTGCCCTGTTTTTCCAGTTCCTCTATCATTTTCTCCACTTTCTTCTTGCCGCCTGCCATGACCGTTGCATCGAATTCGTCGGCACGCACCGTAAAATACGCGGTATAAAAAGCCAGCGGGTGATAAACCTTGAACCAGCCGATCCTTATCGCCATGAGCACATACGCAGCCGCGTGGGCCTTGGGGAACATATACTTTATTTTCTTGCAGGATTCTATGTACCACCCGGGAACGCCATGGGCCTTCATTTCCTCCTCGTATTCAGGCTTGAGACCTCTGCCCTTCCTGACATCCTCCATTATCTTGAAGGCGGACTTCGGAGGAAGACCCTTGTACATAAGGTATGTCATTATGCTGTCCCTCGTGCCTATGACTTCGGATATGGTGCAGACGCCGTCCCTTATAAGGTCCTGGGCATTGTTCAGCCATACGTCCGTTCCGTGTGAAAGGCCGCTTATCTGCAGCAGGTCCGAAAACGTCTTCGGCTTTGTGTCCAGGAGCATCTGTCTTACGAACCTGGTCCCGAATTCAGGTAGGGCGAATGTGCCGACCTGGCAGTTGATATCCTCGGGTTTTATCCCCAGCGGCTCCGTGGATACAAATAACTGCATCACCTTTTCGTCGTTGACAGGCACATCCTTTATATCCACGCCGGTAAGGTCGCACAGCATTTTAAGCATGGTCGGGTCATCGTGCCCGAGTATATCCAGCTTTAGTATCGTGTCATGCAGCGAATGGAAGTCGAAATGCGTGGTTATCACATTGGACGAAGTATCGTCTGCCGGCCTCTGTATCGGCGTGAAATCGTAGACATCCCTGTCGGCCGGTATGACTATTATGCCGCCCGGATGCTGGCCCGTGGTCCTCTTTATGCCAGTGCAGCCCGCCACGAGCCTGTTTATTTCCGCATTCGTAGTCGTTATGCCTTTTTCCTCAAGGTATTTCCTGACGAATCCATAGGCTGTCTTGTCCGCTACGGAGGCTATCGTGCCGGCCCTGTAGACATGGTCCTTACCGAAAAGCACTTCCGTGTACTTGTGCGCCCTGGCCTGGTATTCGCCGGAGAAATTAAGGTCGATGTCCGGAGCCTTGTCCCCGTCGAAACCGAGGAAAGTCTCGAACGGTATGTCGTGACCGTCGCCTTTCATCATTTCGCCGCATTCAGGACATTTTTTGGCAGGCAGGTCGAATCCCGAACCGACCGAGCCGTCCGTTATGAACTCCGAATGGCTGCATCCGGGACAAATATAATGCGGCGGCAGAGGATTCACCTCTGTTATCCCGGTCATCGTGGCCACCAGCGAAGAACCCACGGACCCTCTTGAACCGACTATGTATCCGTCTTCATTGGATTTTGCCACCAGTTTCTGCGCTATCAGGTACATTACGGCGAACCCATTCTTTATGATCGAGTTGAGTTCTTTTTCAAGCCTTTGGGCGACGATCCCTGGAAGCGGGTCCCCGTAAATTTCATGTGCCCTTTCATAAGTAAGCCTTTCTATTTCTTCCTCGGCTCCTTCGATCTTCGGCGGGTAAGTGCCCTGTGGTATCGGCGCCACTTCCTCCACCATGTCCGCCACCAGGTTCGTATTCGTGACAACGACTTCATATGCCTTTTCCGCGCCGAGGTAGGAGAATTCCTCCAGCATCTCCCCCGTGGTCCTGAAATACAGCGGCGCCTGCCTTTCCGCATCGGCATATCCCTGGCCGTGCATCAGTATGCGCCTGAACACTTCGTCCTGCGGGTCCATGAAATGGACGTCGCACGTGGCAACGACAGGCTTGTCCAGTTTTTCTCCAAGCCGGACTATCCTCCTGTTCAGCTCCTTCAGCATATCGTGATCCTGTACATTCCCGCTTTCGACCAGGTGCTCGTTGTTCCCGAGCGGCTGTATTTCCAGGTAATCGTAAAACCCTGCGATCTTCTCGGCTTCCTGGTCGCTCGCGCCGTCAAGGAGCGCCCTGTAAAGTTCGCCTGCTTCACATGCACTGCCGACCAGGAGGCCGTCCCTGTATCTGGTCAGGACGCTCCTTGGGACCCTGGGCTTCTTGTAGAAATACTTCAGGTGCGACTCCGAAATGATCCTGTACAGGTTCCTGAGTCCGGTCCTGTCCCTGACGAGCAGTATCGCGTGGTATGCCGGCAGGTTCCTGAGATCGGTCTCCCCTGCCAGGACCCTGTCTATATCGCCTACGGTGACCGCTCCCTTATCCACCAGGATCTCAAGGCACTTTATGAATATCTCCGCGGTCGCCTGGGCATCGTCAACGGCCCTGTGATGGTTTTTCAGGGAAACGCCCAGGTGTTTTGCCACGATGTCCAGCTTATGCCTGTTGAGTTCCGGGAATAGTTTCCTGCTGAGCTGCAGCGTGTCCACGATCGTATTGCTGAACTCTATTCCGCACTGCCTTGCATGGTGCCTTATGAAACCGGTATCGAATGATGCGTTGTGCGCAACTAGCGGCAATCCGGCGGCAAAATCCAGGAAATCCCCTACAGCCCGGCTGATCCCGGGAGCGCCGGCAACCATCGCATCAGTGATCCCCGTAAGCTTCGTGATATGTTCCGGTATCGGCATCCCGGGGTCGACGAACGTGCTGAAGCGGTCGGCGATCTTCCCGTTTTCCACCTTGACGGCGCCTATCTCCGTTATCCCGTCCCTGGAAGGATTGAGCCCCGTGGTCTCTATGTCGAATACCACGAAACCTCCGGTCAGCCGGTGTTCCGTATCGGCGCCGCCAACAGCGGTCACTATGGGTATTTCGTCATTGACAAGGTAACATTCCACTCCGTATATGATTTTTACGTTATGTTTCTTTCCTGCGCTGTATGCGTCCGGGTACGCCTGGACGACGCCGTGGTCGGTGACCGCTATGGCCCTGTGGCCCCATTGAGCCGCCCTTTCCACCAGTTTCTCCACGGGCGTGACGGCATCCATCGCGCTCATCTGTGTGTGCAGGTGGAGTTCGACCCTTTTGGTCTCCGCATCGTCCGTCCTTTCTTCCTTCCTCAGAAGGATTATATCTGAAGCCATCACCGTCAGGTCTTTCGAGAACCTGTCATACTGGGCGTCCCCTCTTACCTTCAGATGTACGCCCCGTTTTATGTGTTCTTCCATGATATCGCGGTCATCCTTCTGCACGAACAGTTTCACGGTCAGGGAACCGGTATAGTCGGTCATGTCGAACATGCACAGGTACTTGCCGCGGACCTCCCTGAATTCGACGTTCAGTACGTCCCCGCAGATGGCTACCCTGCCAGAATCCGGCGTCACTTCGCTCATCTTCATCAGGCTGTCGCTGAAGTTTTTACCGATGACTATATCTGTCACACCGGAATCATCCGTGTTTGCCTTCCTTTTTTTCCTTTGCCTGGCCGCCTGCTCTTCTTTGGCCGTCAGCAGGCTCCTGATGCGCGCCTGTTCATTTTCCTTGAATTCATTGTATTCTTCCTTGAATTCCTCGTCCAGCCTGCGGTCATGGAAATCCACGGTGATCTTTTGCCCGAAGGAGTTTTCGACTATCTCTTCGATGATCCTGTCACATCCGTGTGATTTCAATATATCGCTGCCTTTTGTCGCAAGCATGATCTCCAGCCTGTCGCCTGCGAGTTCCCAGGTGCATCCGTCAAGGATGCCCCTGCTCAGGGCGACCCTGGAATTGGCAGCATACAGTATGCTTTCACGGTATTCCTCAAGTATATCCGAAAGCGGCCGGTCGATCACGAAGCGTACCTGTATTTCCACATCCAGCGAAAAAGCTTCCGACAGCGCGGTCTCTGCCTGTTCCATTGCCTGAACAGGTATGAGCCTGTCTGCAGAAGCTTTGATCACCAATTTCTCTGTTTTTTTATAGATCCTGATGCTGTCGATCCTTACTTCTCGGAAAAAACCCGATACCGCTCCATCCAGCTCCAGGCCGTCCAATACTTCTGTAAATCTTTTGTTTATTGCCGTCTCCGACATCTGACAGATCCCCTTTTGTAAGTTGATGTAAAATCATGATGCAAGTTATCAGGTTATCTGCATTTTCTCTATCTCTTCCAGGAGTTCATCCACGATGCGCTCCTGGGGGACCTTCCTTATGATCCTGCCTTTCCTGAACAGCAATGCTTCCCCGTCGCCTCCGGCGATGCCGATGTCGGCTTCGCGGGCTTCGCCGGGACCGTTGACTGCGCAGCCCATGACTGCGACTTTGATCGGTTTGCTGTATCCGGCAAGCCTTTTTTCAACTTCATTGGCTATCCTTACCAGGTCGATCCTGGTACGCCCGCATGTGGGGCAGGATATGAGTTCAACTCCTCCTCTGCGCAGTTCCAGGGCTTTAAGGATCTCGATCCCCGCTCTCACCTCCTGCTCCGGATCGCCTGTCAGGGATACCCTCAGCGTATCTCCGATACCTTCCGCCAGGAGGCATCCAAGTCCCACAGCCGACTTCACCATGCCTGAGAAAACCGTTCCTGCCTCCGTCACGCCAATATGCAGCGGATAATCTGTCTTCTGCGACATGAGCCTGTATGATCCTATGGTCACGGGCACGTTCGACGCTTTCAGGGAAACGACTATATCCCCGAACTCAAGGTCTTCGAGCATCCTTATATGCCCCATCGCGCTTTCCACCATGGCTTCGGGAGTCACCCCGCCGTATTTTGCCAGTATCGGTTTCTCAAGGGACCCCGAATTCACGCCGATCCTGATGGGGATGCCCCTTGTCCTGGCCGCTTCCACGACTTTCTTCACCCTGTCGGCCCCGCCGATGTTGCCCGGATTGATCCTTATCTTGTCGGCGCCGTTTTCGATGCTTGCCAGGGCAAGCCTGAAGTCGAAATGGATATCTGCAACAAGCGGTATCCGGATCGATCTTTTGATGCTCCTGAGCGCCTTCGCGGCTTCGATGTCGGGCACGGCGACCCTTACGATGTCGCATCCGGCTTCCTCCAGCCTCTTTATCTGGGCGACCGTGGAGGCGACATCCCTGGTATCGGTGTTGGTCATCGACTGTACTGCGACAGGCGCATCACCGCCTATATAAATATCCCCGATGCGGATTTTCCTCGTCTTTTTCCTTACTATCCCATCCATCCTCCCGTCCGGGCTGCCGAGCGCACAACTCCCGGTCAGCCGACCACAAGTCTCAGGATATCATTGTACGCTATATATATGCCCAGCAGGATTATTATGATGAACCCTGCCAGCGATATTATGGATTCCTTCTCCGGGCTCAGCGGCTTCCCCCTGACCGCCTCCACGCCGATAAGCAGGAGCCGGCCGCCGTCTAGCGCGGGGAAAGGCAGAAGGTTCGTGGCCCCGATGGCCACGCTCAGCAGGCCGGTGATATACATGAGATATGCGAACATCTGTCCCACATCCGGAGCCTGGCTCACGGTAGTGGTGATGGTGCTCACCATGCCGATGGGTCCCATCATGTCAGATACGTTCGCTTTCCCGGTTATTAGCCATTCCGGGCTGTAGAACACGCTCCTGACGATCGAATATGTGAATACGGCCGACTGGACGAATGCATCCAGCACGTCTCCCCTGACATAGTCAAACTCTAGACCGACTTCATACCATTCACCGGTCTTCACTTCCACCGGCGTCAGCGCCGTGCTGAACTCCTTCCCGTTCCTCAGGACCGTTATTTCCAGTTCATTCATGCCGTTTTTCGCAATAAGCCCGACAAGTTCCTCGTAGGAGCCCACTTCAGTTCCGTTTACGGCGATTATCCTGTCGCCGGCAAGGAGGCCCGCCTTATCTGCGGGAGATCCGCTGTTGATTTCTTTGAGTACGTTGGATCCTTCAGGGTTTGTCAGGTCCACTACCACTCCTATCATCGGGGTGGAAGTTTCCGGGTGGTATACGGGTCTCAGCTCCCCGCTGAGCAGTTTCCCATCCCTTTTATACCCGATCGTCACCGGTTCGCCCCCGGTAATGTACAGGAACTGTATGACATCCATCGGGACATAGGTCCTTTTGCCGCCGTACGATACTATCCTGTCCCCTTTCTGCAGCCCTGCGGCAGAAGCAGGAGAGTTTTCGCCCACACGGCCTACCCTCGTGGTCTGGTATCCCTGGACGGTAAAATACCCCGTCAGCAGGACAGCGGCCAGAAGCAGGTTCGCCAGCGGTCCGGCTATCATCGTGAATGCCCTGGCATATTTCGGCTTGTTCTGGAAAGCACTTTCGCTGTTTGAATCGTCGTCGTCCCCTTCGAGCTTGACATACGCAAGTATGGGGAACAATCTCAATGAATACGTCGTGCCGCCCCGTTTTATACTGAACAGTTTAGGCCCCACGAAAAGAGAAAACTCCAGCACCCCGATGCCCATCATCCTTGCGGCAAGGAAATGTCCGAGTTCATGCACTATGACGATTATATTGAAAGCCAGTATAGCCAGTATCAGGTACATGCCATTTCACCAACCAATCTTTTCGCCCACCTGTCTGCTTCTATTATATCATCAAGCCCCGGCGATGTATTCACCACATGTTTCATCATCGCCTCTTCAATGGACCGCGGGATGTCACAGAAGCCGATCTTCCCTTCGAGGAACAGCTTTACCGCGGCTTCGTTGGCCCCGTTCAGCACGGCCGGCATCGTTCCTCCCGTTTCGAGCGCGTCATAGGCAAGCCTGAGGCACCTGAAAGTGTCCGTATCGGGCTCCTCGAAAGTCAGCGGGCCGCATCTGATCATGTCCAGTTTCGGAAAATCGTTGGAACATCTCTCTGGCCATGTAAGGGCAAGCTGGATCGGTATCCTCATGTCCGGCTTCCCAAGCTGTGCCATAACGGAGCCGTCCCTGAACTCCACCATTGAGTGTATTATGCTCTGCGGGTGTATCAGCACCCTGATCCTGTCCGGGGTGAATCCGAACAGCCACCGTGCTTCAATGACCTCAAGCCCCTTGTTCATCAATGTCGCAGAGTCTATGGTTATCTTGCTCCCCATGTTCCAGTTGGGATGTGCCAGGGCCTGTGCGGCGGTCACTTCGGTCAGTTCATGGTATTTCTTCCCCCTGAACGGCCCGCCGGATGCTGTCAGCAGCAGTCTCTCCGCATCCTCCCTCCGGTTCCCGGCAAGGCACTGATAAATGGCGGAGTGTTCGCTGTCTATCGGGAAAACCGTGACGCCGTGCTTTGCAGCTTCCTCCATTACGATATGGCCGGCGGTGACAAGCGTCTCCTTGTTTGCAAGCGCCACTTTCCTGCCCCTGCGTATTGCCTCGATAGTGGGCAGCAGGCCCGCTATGCCGACTATGGCGACAACCACTGTGTCGACGCCATCGATGCCCGCCGCAGCCCTGATCCCTTCAGGGCCGCCGAGGACCTCGATCCCCAGGTCCGCCAGCCTGTGTTTCAGTTCGGCTGCACACACCGCATCTCCGACCGAAACAAGCCTGGGCCTGAATTCCCTTGCCTGCAGCTCGAGAAGATCTATATTCGAATATGCTGTCAGCGCACTTACCTTTATGCCAAGGTTCCTCGCAACGTCCAGGGTCTGGACTCCTATAGAACCTGTAGAGCCAAGCACGGCTATGTTTTGAGCCATTGCATACTCCTTTCGCATACTTCGGAACTCCACACTATGCAAAGAAGAGGGTTATGTAAATGTAAACGGCAGGAGCGGTGAAAAGTGTGCTGTCTATCCTGTCCAGCACCCCACCGTGTCCGGGCATTATGTTACCGTAGTCCTTGATCCCTACCGCCCTCTTGATGACCGATGCCGACCAGTCGCCCAGCTGTGATATTATACCACATATAAGCCCAAGCACTGCAAAATGTACCGGCGGCACACCCAGCACGCTTCTGAAGCACCAGCCGAAAACCGTCATCGACACGGCGCTCCCGACGATTCCGCCGATACATCCCTCAAGGGTTTTTTTCGGGCTTATCTTCGGCACTATTTTTACCCTTCCGAAGGCCAGGCCTGTGAAAAAGGCGAACGTATCGGTCGCACAGGCCCCGATGAGGATCAGCCAGATATACAGGTGCCCGGCTTCCATCTGCCTTGTGAGCGTAAAAAAGGAAAACAGGAACGGTATGTACAGTATGCCGAACAACGTGGCCGATACATCCTTTATACTGTATTTCCCGTTCGAAAACATCAGTAAACAGAAAAGCGCCACCAGCAGGCAAAAGGCAAAAACCGCGGATGCGAACGCGACGCCTTCGCCTCTCAGCACCGCCGAAGGCGGGAGCACCCCTGCCAGGGCTATGTACAGCAGCGGAACGCACGCTGCAAGGCCTATCGCTTTTACCGGTCTGTATCCGCCTTTTTCCAATGCCCTGTAAAATTCCCACATCGCCATTGCCGCCAGAAGGAAAACGGCTATGCCTATGGCCGTCTCTCCAAGCCGGATCACTGCGAGGAGAATGATTATCGCGGCAGCAGCACTCATGACCCTGGTTTTCATTTCTGCAACCCTCCAAAACGCCTGTTCCTGTTCTGATAATCCCTGATAGCGCGGTACAGATGCTCTTTAGTGAAATCAGGCCACAAAACGTCCGAGAACCACAATTCCGAGTATGACGACTGCCAGAGCAGGAAGTTGCTCAGCCTGTATTCTCCGCTCGGCCTTATCACGAGGTCCGGATCGGGTATCCCCGCGGTATAGAGATAGTCGGAGAACAGTTTCTCATCGATATCCTCGGGATCCAGCCTTCCTTCTTTCACATCCCTTGCAATGCGGGCGGCAGCTGCGGCTATTTCACACCTGCTGCCGTAATTCAGGGCTATGATGAGATTAAGGCCGGTATTCGGAGCCGTATTGGCAACGACCCTTTTTATCTCCTTCCGGATCTCCTCCGAAAGCCTGCCTGTATCGCCTATGACAGATATCCTGATGTTCGTGCCCGCCAGTTCTTTTTCGGCATTCTGCAGGAACTCGAGCAACAGGTCCATGAGGGCATCGACCTCTTCGCTGGGCCGGTTCCAGTTCTCGGTGGAAAAGGCATATGCCGTCAGGTATTTTATGCCAATGGCATCGCATTCCCTGACCAGCCTTTTCAGCGTGTTGGCACCCTCTCTGTGCCCTGCGTTCCTGGGCAGGCCTCTCCTGGCTGCCCAACGGCCGTTGCCGTCCATGATGACTGCGATATGGACCGGCATATTGCGGCTCGTATCCAGACCGGGGTCCTTTGACCTCCGATTAAAAAACCACATCTGTTACCTCCGGACAGTACAAAGATCGACAGCATGGATGCTATCAAACAAACAAGGCTGTCTGCACAGCCTTGCCTGTCAGCTATCTGTATTGCACACCAAAAGTTCGACTGTCCTGTCATCCAACAGCCTTTGCCGGACTACTCTCGAGTCCGCGCCGTACCCCCTGTCTTTCAGCCTGGGTGGGGCCGTAAGGCGGACGACCGTCTCGTAGCCCTGCGTTTTCAGTTGCTCGATGGCATCCTCCAGCCTGAAGCCGGAGTAATCCTTCATCCGGTCATACCTCCATTATTTCCTTCTCTTTGATTTCCACGAGTTTGTCGACTTCTTCTATGTATTTGTCAGTCAGTTTCTGGACATCGTTCTCGGCTACCTTGAGATCATCTTCTGTTATCTCGCCGTTCTTTTTCTGTGTTCTGAAGTCATCGAGGGCGTCTCTCCTGACATTACGGATCGCGATTTTGGCATTCTCGCCGATTTTCTTCACCTGCCTGGTAAGCTCTTTCCTTCTTTCCTCGGTGAGCGGCGGGAATATAAGCCTTATCACCTTGCCGTCATTGCTCGGGTTTATCCCGAGGTCAGACTTCTGGATGGACTTTTCTATTTCCTTTAGCATCCTGGCCTCCCACGGCTGTATGACTATCACCCTCGCTTCCGGCACCGATACGGTGCTCAGCTGGTTTATCGGCGTGGGTACCCCGTAATAATCCACGGTTATTTTGTCCAGGATAGCCGGATTGGCCCTGCCTGCGCGGATCCCGACCAGTTCTTCCTTCAGCGCGCTTATAGCTTTGGCCATTTTGTTTTCGATGTCCTTGTATTCTGACATATGAAACCCTCCTTTATGTATTTATGTATCAGTACAATGTGGTTCCGATCTTCTCGCCTTTCAACACCCTTATTATGTTTTCAGGGTCGCTCAGGTCGAAAACTATCAGCGGCAGCTTGTTGTCCATACACAGTGAGATCGCTGTCGAGTCCATGACACCAAGCCTGAGGCTCAGCGCCTCCGCGAAGGATATCGATTCAAAACGGATTGCGTTTTCATTCACTTTAGGGTCGGAATCATACACGCCATCCACCATGGTAGCCTTGAGTATGACATCCGCATCGATCTCGGCAGCTCTCAGCGCCGCTGTCGTATCGGTTGAAAAATAAGGGTTCCCTGTTCCGCACGCAAATATCACTATCCTCTTTTTCTCAAGGTGCCTGACAGCCTTCCTCCTGATATATGGTTCCGCTATCTGTCTCATTTCGATGGCTGTCTGTACCCTTACCGGGACGCCTTTCGATTCAAGAGCATCCTGCAGTGCAAGAGCGTTTATGACTGTCGCCAGCATCCCCATGTGATCGGCAGTCGTCCTGTCCATGCCTACACCGCTCCTGCCTCTCCAGAAGTTCCCTCCGCCGACTACTATAGCGATCTCGGTCCCCATTTCATAGGCCTGTTTTATTTTTTCAGCGACTTCATTCAGAACTTCGGTATCGATGCCGGTCTTCCGGCTCCCTGCAAGAGCCTCCCCGCTAAGCTTCAGAAGTACTCTTTTGTATTTCAGCGCCATATGACAGCTACCCCCGCTCATAAATAAATTGTTCTTCAAAGAACACGAAAAATCCTGCCAGCGCACTAAAAAGGGAACATATTTTGTATGCTCCCTTTTTATTGATTTCTATCAGCCCTTGATCTGCTTTGCAACTTCTTCAGCAAAGTCCTCCTGTTTCTTTTCCAGGCCTTCGCCCATTTCGAAACGTGCAAATCTCCTTATGCTGATATTCTCGCCTATAGTTGCTATCTTTTCAGCAACAAGATCCTTGATTGTCTTGTCCGGATCCTTGATCCAGGGCTGCTCGAGCAGGCATACTTCTTTGAAGTACTTCTCTATCCTGCCTTCGACCATCTTCTCTATGACTTTTTCAGGTTTGCCCTCATTCCTTGCCTGGGCCCTGAGGATGTTCATCTCTTTCTCGATGACATCGGCAGGAACTTCCTCCCTGCGCACATACTCTGGCTTGGCGGCAGCTATCTGCATTGCGATATCCTTTACGAACTGCCTGAATTCCTCGTTTTTGGCGGCAAAATCGGTCTCGATATTGACTTCCACGAGAACGCCTATCCTTCCGTTGCCGTGTATGTAGGCATCCACGACGCCCTCTGCCGCGATCCTTCCGGCCTTCTTGGCAGCAGCGGCAAGACCTCTTTCCCTCAATATCTCAATCGCCTTCTCCATATCACCATTAGCTTCCGTCAGGGCCTTCTTGCAGTCCATCATTCCCGAACCCGTTCTTTCACGGAGCTGTCTTACCATTTCAGCTGTAATCATCAGTATTCCTCCAAACCCACTAATATTTATATTATTGACCGCACATGCGGCCGTTATTCCTGTGCATCCAAGGCATATCCGCCCGGCCCCGGAGTCAGGGCCGGGCGACCCTTTTGCGGTATCATTCTGCAGAAGTTTCAGCCGCTTCTGCTTCCGCGGCGGCTTCTTCCGGGGCTTCCATAGCAGTCTCTGCTGCAGTTTCAGCTACAGTTTCAGCCGCTGTTTCCGCCGTAACATCGGCTGCCGGCTCTTCTGCGATCTCAGCCGCAGCTTCGGTCACGGTCTCTGCCGGCAGTCCCTTCCCGGCCGTCTCAGCTTCAGCTGTCGCATCGGCCTTTGCTTCTGCTTCAGCCTCTGCTTCTTCGGTCGAGAACTGTTCACCCTGGTTGGCCTCGATCACGGCATCTGCGATTTTCGATGCTATCAGCCTGACCGCCCTGATTGCATCATCATTGCCCGGTATTACATAGTCTACCTCGTCGGGATCGCAGTTGGTATCGACTATCGCCACTACCGGTATGCCGAGCTTCCTTGCCTCGAGGATCGCGATCCTTTCCTTTCTCGGGTCGACGACGAAAAGGGCTCCGGGCAGCTTGTTCATATCCTTTATGCCGCCGAGGTACTTTTCGAGCTTCTCCTTTTCACCTCGAAGCTTGATGACTTCCTTTTTGGGAAGCACTTCGAACAGGCCGTTTTCCTCCATCGCTTCAAGCTGCTTGAGCCTCTCGATCCTCTGGCGGATCGTCCTGAAGTTGGTGAGCATGCCGCCGAGCCACCTGGCGTTCACGTAGAACTGGCCGCATCTCAGGGCTTCTTCCCTGATGGAGTCCTGGGCCTGCTTCTTCGTCCCCACGAAAAGAATGCTGTCACCGTTCATGACAACTTCTCTTACAAAGAAATAGGCCTCTTCGATTTTCTTGACGGTCTTCTGAAGATCGATGATGTAGATGCCGTTCCTCTCCGTGAAGATGTATTCGGCCATCTTGGGGTTCCATCTCCTGGTCTGGTGCCCGAAATGGACTCCTGCTTCCAGGAGCTGTTTCATTGAGATAACTGACATATATAACCTCCTTAGTTTTGCCACCACAGCCGTCATCCGCCCGAAACACCGTAAAACGGCACTTTTTCGGGCGTCCTGCCGTGTGTGTGATTTTTTTCTTTGATAGTATAACACACAGTTGACGAATTATCAATCAGAAAATCAGGCAAAACATTACAGGCATGAAACACCGCACTGTAAATTCCCGGGTCTCCGGGATTTATTCGTCCGGGCCCTCGGCAACGGTCAGCCTGCGGGTCATTGATGGTTGCGAGCGTTGCAAATGCAGCCGGGCTGCGCAGCCCGAATGAGGCATCAGGCATTTCGACCGGCAGCACGGATGCTGCCGGCGCTGGTCCCGAGCCATGGACGGCGAGTGACCTGCGCCCTCATTGGGGCAAGCGGGACGGCCGGCAGTTGCACGCGCAGCGACCCGGAATGACCGGCAGGCTGACCGTTGCCGAGGGCCCGGACGGAACTTGCGGTTTAAGGTTTTATGGCCGGGTGCAGCGTGCACCTGGTTACCTCGTTCATAAACTCCCTTATTTTCTGCTCATCCTTGAGGCCGGGCCGCACCTCCACCCCTGTAAGCACATCGACGGCGTAAGGCTTCGCCTCGCGGATGATACCGCCGACATTAGCCGGGTTGAGCCCGCCGGCGAGTATCACCGGTACACGGCTGTTTTCCTTTATGGAGAGAAACGTGGCAAGTTCGACAGAAATACCCGTTCCGCCGGGCATGGCTTCGGTAAAGGAATCCACGAGTATGCCCGATATGCCTGCTCCCGAAAGGGCGCGCGCCGCTTCCGCGGGATCTTCGATCTCGAAATCGCACGACCCGTCCGCCCGGATGCGCAGTGCCTTGACTACCCTGATACCTTCGGGCAACAGGATTTTCACCACGCAGGATATGTCATCGAGGGTCTCCCTGTGGTGCAGCTGCAGCACATGTGGCCTTATGCCCAGGGCAGTCCCGGCGACATCGTCGGGACTGCCGCCTGTCACAACACACGTGCATGCAAACGGCGGAACCCTGCTGACAAGACGCGAAGCCTCGTCCCGGGTGAGATTCCACGGGACAGGCTCCGGGTAATCCGCGACAAACCCAAGGACGTGTACCCCGGCATCTACACATACTTCCAGGTCTCTTTCAGTCATCAGGCCGCATATCTTGACACGGACCATTCCCATCACTCCTTCGGGATGCCGGCTGCATACTGCAGCATGCGCCGGTTCATTGATGCCGGACAAGCGCTTCCGCCAGTTCCCGGTACATCCCGGCCGGGTCCGGCGCCTTCAGGATGGCTGTGCCCACGAGCACTGCCCCGGCTCCTGCCGAAGCCGCCCGCCTGACATCTTCGGGACCCCGGACCGCACTCTCGCTGACGACGAAAATCCCCTCCGGCAGGTACTTTATGAGCCGTTCCGTGGTGGCTACCGTACCGGAGTCAGTTTCCAGTTCCAGTATGTTCCTGTTGTTTATCCCGATGAGGCGCAGGTCCAGGTGCCTTGCCTTTTCGATATCCTCGCGGCTGTGGACCTCGACGAGAGGCTCCAGCCCGAGCGCGAGAGCATCTTCCGCGAGATGTGCCAGCAGGTCCCGGTCGAGCATCGACGCTATCAGCAGGACAGCCGATGCCCCCATCGCGATGCTTTCTCCAAGTTGTTCCCGCCGCCTTATGAAGTCCTTCCTGAGCACCGGCACCGGTACCGTTACCGCGATCTTCTCCAGCAGCGCCGCCGAACCGCCATAATGCTCGCTTTCCGTGACTACGGATATCACGGGTGCCCCTGCCTTCACCAGTTCTGCAGCCAGGCCGGCGGCATCGGCGGGCGGGACAAGTGCCCCCTCCGCCGGTGATTTGATCTTTATGTCCGGGATCACCGCTATCCCGTTATACCGGGATTTCTTCATTAACCTGCAACTGAACGCTGCGCGGGCAAAAAAATCCTCACGCGTAAATACGCCCGTACTCATGTGAAGCTTCCACCAGCCTTTTCAGTTTCTCCAGTGCCTCGCCGCTATCTACAAGTTCGGCGGCAAGTCCGATCCCTTCCCTGAAACAGCCCGCTTTTCCGCCGACCATAAGCGCGCCGGCCGCGTTCAGAAGCACGGCGCTCCTTCTCGGTCCCCTGTCCTTTCCAGAAAAAACATCGCGGATCATCGCGGCATTCTCTTCCGGCGTGCCCGTGGCGATGTCTTCAGGTCTGCAGCGCTCAAGGCCGAAATCTTCCGGCTCGATCTCATATGTCGTTATATCACCGTTGTCCAGTTCTTTTATCCTGGTCCTGCCCAGCATCGATATCTCGTCGAGCCCATCCAGGCCATGGACGAAAAGGGCTCTTTTATAGCCTATGGAAGATGCCACGTGGGCCACCGTATCCAGCAGTTCCGGCCTGTATACTCCAAGCACATGCCTGGATGCCCTGGACGGGTTTATGAGCGGGCCTATCACCGTGTAAAAAATGGTCTTGATACCGAGATCCTTTTCAGGGGGGAGGACCTTGCACATGACCGGATGGAACAGGGGTGCATAGAGGAAAGCGATGCCGACATCCTCTATCAGCTTTTCGACGCCTTTCGGGCTCTGGTTGATTTCTACGCCCAGCGCTTCCAGTACATCGGCGCTGCCGGAAAGGCTGGATATGGAACGGCTCCCGTGCTTTGCCACCGGGATGCCAGCAGCGGCAGCGACAAAGGCCACCGCCGTCGAAATGTTGAAGGTACTCAGCCCGCCGCCGGTGCCGCAGGTGTCCATCAGTTCCCCGTCCACGTCGGGATCGATCCTGATGCAGTTATCCCGCATCGCCGCGGCAATGGCCGTTATCTCATCGAGGGACGGCCCTTTCATCAGCAGCGCCACCTGGAAGCCGGCGATCTGCGCATCGCTGAGTTCATCATTCCTTATGGCCTCTATCAGGCCATAGATCTCTTCCGACGACAGGTCCTCCCTTGCCGTCAGTTTTGCCAGCACATTTTTGACAACGTTCCTGCTCATTCTCATCTCTCCTCTCCTCTTCTCTTCTCGTCTAATGTTCATATCGAATTTCTCAGATCCCGCCCGGGTAACCGACAGCACGGTCAGTCAGCTCCCGGAGGACCGGCCGAAAGACTGTGCCTGTGACATCCTGCGCTCAGCCGCTTATCGCCTCTTTCATCCTTCGGACATATTCCGCCACATGCCCGACACAGTTTTCACCATGCTCTTCCACTATCTTCACGACGGCGCTCCCCACTATGATCCCGTCGCAGTAAGCTGACAGTTCCGCGGCCTGTCCGGGCGTCGATATGCCGAAGCCGATGGCGCACGGGATATCTTTCACCGCCTTCACCGCTTTTATCATTTCGCCTGCCTCATGCCCGATCTTCTCCCTCATGCCCGTCACGCCCAGGGATGAAACGCAGTATACGAAACCTTCGGCTTCGGCGGCGATCATCCTGATACGCTCCCCCGATGTAGGGGCTATCATCGGGATCAGCGTAATGCCATGTTTCCTGCAGTATGGCAGCAGTTCGTCCCTCTCTTCGAACGGGACGTCCGGCACGATCACCGCATCGATCCCGGATTCGCGGCAATTCATCATGAACCTGTCCGTGCCGTAAGTCACAACGGGATTTACATATGTCATCAGCGCCACCGGCACATCGCAGCTGCTCCTGACCCGCCGCATCATCGCGAACACGTCGTCTGCGGTGACGCCGCCGGCCAGCGCCCGCTCATCCGCGGCCTGTATGACGGGACCTTCCGCGACGGGATCCGAAAACGGTATGCCCACCTCGACCAGGTCTGCGCCTGCCTCGTACATCCTGTAGATCAGCCGTTCCGTGACATCGATCGAAGGATCGCCGGCAGTTATGAACGGTATGAACGCCTTTCCCCGTGAAAAAGCCTGCTCAAGCCTGTTCATTTATCTGCACCCCCCTGTACCGCGCTATTGAAGCCACATCCTTGTCTCCCCTGCCGGAAAGGCATATGACGATTATCCTGTCTTTATCCATCTGTGGGGCTATCTTCATCGCATATGCCACCGCATGGGCACTTTCGATGGCAGGAATGATACCTTCCGTGCGGGAAAGGTATTCAAAGGCTTCCACCGCTTCATCATCGGTCACCGGCACGTACTCGGCCCTGCCCATGTCCCTGAGCCCCGCGTGTTCCGGGCCGACGCCGGGATAATCCAGCCCGGCGGATATCGAATAGACCGGAGCTATCTGGCCATATCCATCCTGGCAGAAATATGATTTCATGCCATGGAATATGCCGACGCTTCCAATAGTCATGGTGGCCGCCGTCCTGCCCGTATCGGTCCCCCGGCCTGCCGCTTCGCATCCTATCAGCTGCACGCCCTTATCTTCTATGAAATCATAAAAAACGCCGATCGCATTGCTGCCTCCGCCGACGCAGGCCATTACGATATCCGGAAGCCTGCCTTCCATTTCCGCAAGCTGCCGTTTCACTTCCTTTCCTATTATCTTCTGGAAGTCTCTTACGATCGTCGGGAACGGGTGAGGGCCGACAGCCGATCCAAGCACGTAATGGGTATCGCTTATCCGCCTGGTCCATTCACGCATGGCCTCATTGACGGCATCCTTAAGAGTCTGCGTCCCGGTGTCCACGGCATGGACTTTCGCCCCGAGCAGTTCCATCCGGTAAACGTTGAGCGCCTGCCTCTCGGTGTCTTCCCTTCCCATGAATATTTCACATTCCATCCCCATCAGCGCTGCGGCCGTAGCAGTGGCGACCCCGTGCTGCCCGGCTCCGGTCTCCGCTATCAGCCTGGTCTTGCCCATACGCTTTGCAAGCAGGGCCTGGCCAAGCACGTTGTTGATCTTGTGCGACCCGGTATGGTTCAGGTCTTCCCGCTTGAGGTATATTTTCGCCCCACCCAGGTCCCTCGTCATTTTTTCAGCATAGTAAAGCATGGACGGGCGCCCGGCATAGTTCCTCAGCAGATCGCCGAGTTCAGCCGTAAAGTCCGGGTCATCCTTATACCGCTCATACGCCTGTTCCAGTTCGATGAGAGCATTCATGAGTATTTCCGGGACATACTGCCCTCCGTGTATGCCAAATCTCCCCCTGGACAAACCGATCCACTCCTTTGCCAAAATAAAAAAGCTTCCATCCCTATGCAAGGGACAAAAGCTTCAAACTTCTGCGGTGCCACCCAAATTGACGGAAAACCGTCCTCTCGTTTTTGCATACTATCATATGCAACCCTGCTGATAACGGGCGGGTCCCCCGTAAGCGCCTACTCTTGCCATGAATTTCGGGCTTCCCTCACAGGTCCATTCGGAACGGTCCTGCAACCGCATTCCCACCATCTGCTCCGGGTCTCCGGGCCAACAGGCCGTCCCGGCAAGCGGCTCTCTGAATACAGGCTCCCGCTCTTACTACTCCTGTTCATCGGTGTGTTCCGTATTCGCTGTTGCTGTTGATTTTAACATCAACTGCCAGGCCTTGTCAATCCCGCTGCAAAAAACATCATCTTTTTGACTTTAGTACAGGCAATTTGCACCGGTGGACCTCATATACTTATACGGTGACTAATTTTCCGGGAGGTGCCTCATTTGCTGCACTTCTTGCATTCCCTCCTCGGCGGGGTGCTGGGCGGCATAGTGTTCCAACTGGGTTACGTTACGAACGCCAACTCGTTCCCGCAGCCCCTTACACCTGAAGAAGAGCAGAAATACATCGCGGCGTACAAGGAGGGCGACGAAGATGCCAGGAACATACTGATAGAGAGAAACCTGCGGCTCGTGGCCCATATCGTTAAGAAGTACAGCACATTCAGCAGCGACATCGACGACCTCATTTCCATCGGCACCATCGGCCTTATCAAGGCCATCTCCACCTTCGACCAGTCCAAGGGAACGAGGCTGGCTACGTATGCCGCCCGCTGCATAGAGAACGAGATACTGATGCAGATCAGGTCCAACAGGAAAATCCAGAGCGAGGTATCTCTCCATGACCCGATCGGAGTAGATCGTGAGGGCAACGAAATAACATTAATTGACGTAATCGGCAGCGAAACCGAATCCGTGATAGATGAAGTAGAACTGAAGCTCCAGGTCAAACGCCTCTACAACAAGATGAAATCGGTCCTCAAAAAGCGGGAAAAAACCGTGCTGGAACTCCGTTACGGCCTCCTGAACGGAACCGGCAGGACACAGCGCGAAATAGCCGGGATGCTCGGCATTTCGCGGTCATATGTATCACGCATAGAGAAGAAGGCCATCAGGAAGCTCAGCAAGGAACTCGAACCGGAAAGCGGTCACTGACGCATACATCTTGCGGTTTGCCGGCCTGTCACGCATGCCGGCGGTCCGGCATCGTGATCCATTACAGGCCATCGCTGCATTCCCTGCGGCGGTCTATCATATCGATCGCCTCATCGATGAACTGGAGAAGGGTCATATCCTTTATCCCCGCCACCTTTATGCAGCATCTGTTCACCGGTATGAGCACTTTGAGCGCCGGGCTGCCGGCAATGGCCGCCGCCATGGCGGGCGACAGCTCCCCGAGCATCGAGTTGGCCGCAAGTATACCGATGACGCCGGTTATGACATCCACCCTGCCCGCATTGTAAACGATGGCGCTCTCACCGGTAGCCCCTTCGTCGGCGCCGGCCTTCAGCATAGCCGAAGTGGCAAGCGCATTCGTACCAAGGGCGATTATGCTGACAGAATCGGCATACCGGCTCCTCAGCCTTTCAACGATAGTCTTTCCTATGCCGCCACCCTGACCGTCAACCACTGCTATCCTCATAACAAGCTCACACCCCCCTGGCCCCGATCTCTCATAGCATCTGCCCGCCTGCCGAAAAGTTCCGTCCCAGCCTGAGACCGAAGCGGCATATGACCCGTCCCGTGATCAAAAAAACGGGGCCAATGCCTCCTTTTCCATGAGCATATAATACTGGACCCTTCCGTACTCTTCCAGCTTCTTTACTGTCTCTTCCGACGGCGTTTCAGTATATGTTCCGTTTTCATTGATGAAGCGGCCTGTTATCACAGGGATCTGCTCCTGCATTTCAGATATGTAATTGAAATAGTTGCCGCCGCTAAGGCCGATATATATTTGTTTATGTAAATGCAAAAGCCTTTTCTTTTCAATACCTGTCCTCCTGTCTATTCAAAGCAGGATAAATTATACCAGTTTTCATAATGTATATCCACATGAAGTTACAAATTATGTATCCAGTTCTCCTGCCCTGGCCAGCGCCGCCTTGGTCATCGCCGGACCAGTGAGTTCATATATAAAAGTAGCACTGAGCACCACGGCCCGTATGGTCTGCGCATACTGCGGCACAAGCTGCGCCGCAAGCAATGAAAGGCCTATCGCTACTCCGGCCTGTGGCACCAGTGAAAAGCCCACGTATTTCCTGATGGCCGCCGGGGCTTTCATTATTGCCGCTCCGATAGCTGTCCCGGCTATCTTGCCTGCGACACGGAAAACGATGTAAAGTATCCCGATCAGCCCGACCCGCGGCAGGACAGTGATATCGAGTTCCATGCCCGAAACAACGAAAAACATGAGGAATATCGGCGGTGTCACTGTATCTGCGAGTCTCAGTATCGCGTTCCCTTCACTGCTCACGTTCACGAGCGCAGCACTCATGGCCATGCACAAAAGCAGCGGCGACAGCCCCAGCATCGACGCAAGCGAACTTCCGAGGAATACAAATCCGCACGTGATTATAAGGCGGTTCGAATCCTTTTTGAAATAACGGAGAGGTATCTTGAACATAAGCCCGAGCAAAAATCCAAGGAGCAGCGAGCCCAGGATCTCACCGACCGGTTTAAGGATCGCCAGGACAATGGAGGTTTCCGCCGGGTTTTGCATAATGTTCACGATGGCAACGGCAAAGCCGAAGGCTATGAGCGCGACAGCGTCGTCGAGCGCCACGACGCTCAGCAGTGTTTCAGTAACAGGCCCCTTTGCCCTGTATTGCTTTATTACCATAACGGTCGCTGCCGGAGCCGTAGCGGCTGCGATGGCGCCGAGCAGAAGCGCCAGTTCGGTATCGAAACCGAACAGGACAAGGAACAGCGTAACAACCACAGAAGCGGTAAGACCTTCACATATCGCTATGACGATCGGCATCGGACCGACTCTTTTCAGGTATGTAAGCTTGAATTCCGAACCAATGGAAAATGCTATGAATGCCAGCGCCATCTCCGATACCAGTTCCAGTCCTTTTACAGTGTCCGCAGGCACCAGCCTGAATACGAACGGACCGATCAGCAGGCCGGCTACCAGGTACCCCGTGACATTCGGAAGTTTCGCCAGCTTTACGACACGACCGAACACAAGCCCTGCAAAGAGGATCAGCGCCAGGTAAAAAAGCGTATTGAACTGCATTTTCAGAATTCAACTCCTTCTGTGCTCAGGACGGGCAGCGTGAATATCACAGCAGTATCAGGCCTGGAAAGGTCCCCGACGACTTCCCGGATGATCTTCTTTGCCTGCTCGGCTTTCTCATCCGTCAGTACCATGAACACCGTCTTGCTTTCCTTTCTTTCCGGGTCTATCAGCATTCGCAGCGATCCCCCGAAGATGGGGAAATCTTCGCTGCTTTTCGCCAGTTCCCTCACCATGCCGGTGCTGTTGAGGATAGTCGCACCGCAGATGCTGTTTTCCATGAATCTTTCCAGCAGCGTGTCAAGCACTTCCACCTTGTTCAGTACCAATACCATAAACTGCATCAGACCATCTCCCGTAAAAAAAGATCATACTTAAGCGACTGCTTTAAGTATAATCTTTCATAAAATCAAGTCAACCCGTTTCCCGGCTGTTTACCGGCTGCCTGCACCGCGGGCAGCACGGATCCTGCCCGTAAAGCGCGCTAGTAGCCCTTTTCGAGCATGGCTTCCGCGATCCCGGCAAACACCGGTGCTGCCGATCTGCCGCCAAGGCGGCCGTCCTCCGCGAAAACAGCGATTGCGTACCTGGGCTCGGCCGCGGGAAAATATCCTGCGAACCAGGCATGCACGACACCCGGTGATCCTGTCTCAGCGCTGCCTGTCTTGCCGCCGGCGCCTCCGTAATATCCTGTGACGGCCTCGGTGCCGGTGCCGCTGATCGTCACTTCCTCCATCATTTCCCTGATCCTGTCGGAGGTTTCCTTCGATATGATCCTGCGGCCTTCGCTTACCTTTATCTTTTTAACGATCCTGCCGTTTTCATCAACGATCGCATCGACAATGTTGATCCTGTTCTTTATTCCACCGTTGGCTACCGTCGCCGTAATGTCGGCGACCTGTACCGGCGTTGCCAGTATCTCGCCCTGGCCGATGGCGATATTGGCAATATCGGCCCGGCTGTGATATGCATTTGCATCAGGCAGGTTACCTGGCGCTTCAGGCACTCCCTGCTCCGATATCCCGGTCCTGGAACCAAGCCCGAATTTCATGGCAGTTTCAACGAGCCTCCTGTAGCCTATCTTCTGTCCAAGTTCGATAAAATATGAGTTGCATGACAGCGCGAACGCTCTCTTGAGGTCCAGGCTGCCGTGCCCGCCCTCATAATAGGAATAGCACCTGAACGTGCGCCCGTTGATTTCAACGGCGCCGCTGCAGTAATAATCGTCAGGATCGGTGAACTCGTGCCGCCCTGAGCCCGGAAACGCGCTGACGGGATCTTCGAAAGGAAACGGGACATATGAAAAACCGTCAAAAAACCTGTATATGTCGGCCGGACCGCCGGCCTCCTCCCGGCCTCCTCCGTCACCTGCCGTATCGTCTTTATCATCTCCGTACAGGATCTCGTCTTCATTTTCGAAAAAGGCCGCCAGGTCTATGATCTTGAACACGGAGCCAAGGTTATAGGCCGCTGTCGCCTTGTTGAACAGTTCCTTTCCCGTGCTGTCCAGGTACTTCTCCACGGCACCCTGGTCAAAATGCGGCCTGCTCGCCATGGCAAGTATGTCGCCGGTCACGACGTCCTCGACGACGACGGCCCCAGACAAACCGTTTTTGTCCATCACGTCCTCGACGATCTTCTGTATATGATAGTCCAGTGTCAGCCTGACATTTAGCCCGTTTCCGCTGCTCCAGTCCTTAAGCCTGTAACCGAACCCCTTTATCGGTTCCCTGACCGCATCCGTGACCATGCCTATCCCAAAGACCGCCCTGTCCTTCAGAACATCTTCATAAGCCTTCTCGATGCCTGCCATGCCCGCCTGGTCGCTTTTGTTCACATAGCCGGTCACATGCCTGGCCAGCGAATCCTTACCGTACCGTTCCAGCGAACGGATGACCGCGACCCAGTCCGGATCAATCTCTTTCAGCGCTTCCGCGGCATCTTCGCTGATTTCGAGCAGTGCAGGCCCGCTCCTCGTGGTAAGGCCATAAGGCACATCTACGCCCATAGCGTCGAAAACCATCTTCTTTTCAGCTTCCGACAACGGCATGTCTGATGTCTTCACCAGCGCCATGTATTTGATTTCCCTGTTTGTGAACGGGATATCGTTCCGGTCGAGTATGTTGCCCCTGATCCTCTCTATATCCATGCCGGCGACTCTTTGCCTGAACGCGGCCTCTTCCATCGTCCTGTCAGGCGCGAACTGAAGCATGGCGATCCTCGCCAGCAGGAGCAGGAACAACAGCGTAAATATGCCGCCAAGTATGTGGATCCTCCTGACTTGCAATCAAAATCCCCTTTCAGCGGTGATACAATGATTTTTGCCGCCGCAAAGGGGATGTATTCAAAGACAGCGAACTCTATGCATCACCGACCGATTTTCGCCTCAGCATCGTAAACGGCTCCACCGGCGGGTCCATGCGCATGTATACCGTCATCTGTGGGTGAGGGGCTGCCTCTATGGCTTCTCCGTCGGCATTGCGCATTTCCGTGACTTTGTGGATGCTGTACGGCCCCCTGGGAGGTACGACTTCAAGCTCATCTCCTACGGTGAACCTGTTGCGCTGTTCGATGACGGCCGTACCCGTCTTTTCGTCATAGTCCGTCACGAGCCCGACGAAATCATACTCCCTTATATATGAACTTGATCCGTACACCTGGCCGTTTCCGTCAGGCCTGCCGAAAAGGAACCCGGTCGTGTATTCCCTGTGGCTGGCCTTCGATATCTCTTCGAGCCACTTCCTGTCGAAGGTGTATCCCCCGGGGTCAGCAAAATACGCATCCAACGCTTCCCTGTATGCTTTCACGACCGTGGCGACGTAATACGAGCTTTTCATCCTTCCTTCTATCTTGAGGCTCGAGATGCCGCTTTCCGCTATTTCTGGTATGTGCTCTATCAGGCACAGGTCCTTCGAGTTGAATATATATGTTCCCCTTTCGTTCTCAAAGACGGGAAAGTACTGCCCGGGACGTTTTTCTTCGACCAGGTGATACTTCCATCTGCATGGATGGGCGCACTGTCCCCTGTTCGAGTCGCGGCCGGCCATGTAGTTGCTCAGCAGGCAGCGTCCCGAGTAAGAGATGCACATCGCGCCGTGGACGAATATCTCAAGTTCCAGGTCCTCCGGGACATTCCTCCTGATCTCCCGGATCTCGTCTATCGAGAGCTCCCTGGCCAGTATTATCCTTTTGACTCCATGCCTGTGCCAGAATGCAGCGCTCCTCCAGTTGGTGTTGTTTGCCTGCGTGCTGAGGTGCAGTTCCATGTCAGGTGCATGCTCGCGCAGCAGTTCGAAAATGCCCGGATCCGAAAATATGACCGCATCCACCCCCATGCCTCTTACCCTGGAGATGTATTCGGCCATACCCTCGAGATCTTTATTATGAGGGATTATATTCATCGTGAGATAGACTTTCCTGCCGCGGGCATGGGCAAAAGCGATCCCTTCCCGGAGTTCCCCGTCGGAAAAATTGCCGGCATAAGCCCTGAGGCCATATTCTTCTCCCCCGAGGTACACGGCATCGGCCCCGTAGATGACGGCCATCTTCAGTTTCTCGAGATTCCCGGCCGGAGCCAGGAGTTCAGGTTTCCTGACTGTTTTGTCCCTGTTCATCATCCATCTCCGTTTCCATCCGCTTATACGACAGCGCCACGCCGTCCCCGACGGGCAGTATGCACGTATCCAGCGACGGATCGCTGCGCAGCATATCAAGGTATGTTCGCATGTTGTTGACTATAGTCCTCTTTTTCCTTCCCACCGGCTCCCCGCTGTCTACCATTCCCATGAACAGGACATTGTCGCTCACCAGGAGTCCCCCGCCCTTCAGCAGTCTCAGGCACTCCGGCAGGAATGCAGGATATTGCCCCTTTGCCGCATCCAGGAATATCATGTCATATGTCTTGTCCAGGCATGCCAGCACTTCGGAAGCCTCGCCGGCTATCACGGCTATAGTGTCTGCCAGCCCGGCCCTCCTGATGTATTCGTGGGCCTTCAAAACCATATCTTCATCGCGTTCGATGGTATCTATCCTTCCGCCGGGCGCAAGTATCCCCGAAAGAAGTATGGCGGAATAGCCGATCGCAGTCCCTACCTCGAGTATCCGGACGGGCTTTATCAGCCTTCCCAGCACAATGAGCAGTTCAGCAGTGTCACGGTTTACGATGGGCACGTAATTGCGGGCTGCATACTGCTCCATCTCTTTCAGCAGCCCTTCACCCGGTTTCAGTATTTTCCCGCCGCAGCCATCGGCCCCGCAGGATGCGTCGATTCGTTCCGGTCCAGTCATATCGATCCCCTTCCGGAGGCTGTGCCCTAAGTAAAGAGGCTGCAGTTGCAGCCCCTCAATTGTTCTGTACGTATTTCCTGACGTTGGCCTGGTGTTCCCTGTACGTCCGTGCGAAGGCATGGGAACCGTCGCCCTTTGCGACGTAGTAGAGGTAAGGAGTGTCGTCAGGATTGACCGCCGCTCTTATCGATGCCTCGCCGGGACAGCATATCGGCCCGGGCGGGAGCCCTTCATGAAGGTAGGTGTTGTATTCATCCTCTATTTCGTAGTCTTCATAAAGCAGCCTTTCCTTGTACGCACCGGTCCTTTTGAAGTAAATATACTGTATCGTGGCATCGACCTGGAGTTTTCTCAGCGTCGCATCCTTGTTGGAAAGCCTGTTGTAAAGTACTCCGGCTATTATGTGGCGGTCGTCCGGATCCTTTGCCTCCCTTTCTATTATTGATGCCAGTATGACCACATCGTCCATGGTCATCTCCACCGGAAGGTTCTGGATCATGTCCCTGTACTGCTGTTTGAACTTCCTGTCGAAATTGTCCAGCATTTTCGTTATGATCTCCCGGTCGCTGGCGTTGTAATCGTATTCATAGGTATCCGGGAAAAGGTAGCCTTCCAGCCTGTATTCCCTGCCCGCCGGGATGTCCTTGAGGAAATCATAGTCGAATTCCTCGTTGTTTGCACATTCGATGAATTTCTTCTTGTCCTTTATGATCTTGTTGTTGTACAGAATGTCAACGACCTGCAGGAAAGTCTTGCCTTCAGGTATCGTGACCTTCCTGGTCACGGGCGCGGACGAGAGGACCCTCATCATCTCGTCATATGAAAGGTCGGGACTGACGATATGCGTACCGGACTTGTAAGTCCCGTCATACCCGTTGATCTTCGAGAGCAGCTTGAATACGGTCTCGTTCTTTATCAGGCCCTGTTCATACAATTTCCTGGCTATCTGCGAAGTCGAGGCTCCTCTTTCCACGACGAATTCCACGCCTTTGCCCTCTTCGATCACGATCTCGGGCTTCATGCTGGCTTCCCGCTCGTTTTTCATAACGTATTCATACGAGAGCGTGCCGGTGACTACTATGATGGAGACCATCACCGCGATAATCAGCACGCAGACCAGGATCCGTCTGATTTTCCTGTAATTGCGTTTCTTCGAAGGCTGCTTCTTTGACTTCCCGTTCTTTCCTGCGCCCTGTGCACTGCTGGTCCTGCGCGTACTGCTGCCGGCATGCCGGCTGCCTGTTTTTCCTGTGCTCCTGCCTGCCTTGCTGCCTGAGACCTTTACGTCCTCCCAGTCCATCATTTCACCTCCTGCTGCCGCTCATCACCTGTTCCGGCCGGACCTCCTCACCTGTCCTGGCCAGACGCGGACCTGCTCCTCGCCTTGGCCCGCTGCTCCGTGTCGAGTATCCTCTTCCTGAGACGCATATTCTTCGGCGTCACTTCTACCAGTTCATCGTCCGCAATGAATTCCAGCGCCTGCTCAAGGCTCAGGATCCTCGGAGGCGTGAGCCTGAGCGCCTCATCGGAGCCAGCCGCCCGCATGTTGGTCACATGCTTCTTCTTGCAGACATTCACGACGATGTCCTCATTCCGGGAATTCTCGCCAACGATCATGCCCTCGTATACCATGGTCCCCGGTGTAATGAAAAGGGTGCCTCTTTCCTGGGCATTGTACAGCCCGTATGTCACTGCTTCCCCGTCTTCCCATGCCACCAGTGAACCTCTCTGTCTCTGCGTTATTTCTCCCTTGTATGGTTCATAACCATAGAATACGTGATTCATTATACCATTGCCCTTCGTATCGGTCAAAAACTCCGACCTGTATCCGATCAGGCCCCTTGCAGGTATCTTGAACTCAAGCCTCATGTATCCGTCCGCCGCCGACCTCATATCCAGCAGTTCGCCCTTGCGGCTGCCCAGCTTCTCCATCACTGTACCCATGTATTCTTCCGGTACATCGATCATCAGCAGTTCCATCGGCTCACATACAACCCCGTCGATCTCCTTCAGGATAACTTTTGGCTTCGAGACCTGGAACTCATATCCCTGCCTTCTCATCGTCTCGATCAGGATCGAGAGATGGAGTTCGCCCCTGCCTGA
>ERZ795062.608-NODE-608-length-29418-cov-12.809863_pt1 | contig 29418 bp, 29 predicted proteins | sample MGYA00375146_ERZ795062 | MGnify/ENA primary metagenome ERZ795062 (study PRJEB30191, sample SAMN05720281) | activated sludge metagenome | isolation source: Anaerobic digester | place: USA | collected 2015-07-16 ... | reverse complement strand
TGGCCTTCACCGCCACCTTGTATTCGTGGAAATCGTGGTCCTGCAGCAGCTTGATGTGATCGAGCGCGCTTTCGACCAGCGCCTCGGGGCAGGGCTCGCCGTACTTTTCCAGGAGGTCCTTCTCCAGGCTGCCGGCATTGACGCCGATGCGGATCGCGCAGCCATTGGCCTTGGCGGCGCGGACCACTTCGGCCACGCGGTCGCTGGAACCGATGTTGCCGGGGTTGATGCGCAGGCAGGCGGCGCCTGCGTCCGCGGCTTCGAGCGCGCGCTTGTAGTGGAAATGGATGTCGGCGATCAGCGGCACCCGCGCCGCTTTCGCGATCTTGCCGAAGGCCGCCGTGCTCGCCTCGTCCGGGCAGGAGACGCGGATCAGGTCCGCGCCCGCATCCTCGCAGCGCCGGATCTGGTCGATCGTCGCGACCGCATCGCTGGTCAGGGTGTTGGTCATGGTCTGGACCGTGATCGGCGCATCGCCGCCCACAGGCACGGTGCCGACCATGATTTGCCGGCTCTTGCGGCGCTGGATATCGCGCCAGGGTCTGATCGAGGACATGGGGGCCATATAGAGGCTGGCTTGCCATGCCGCAATCGAGGCGGGATAGGTCCTTTCGTGCAGTACGATCCCACCCGCCTGGCCCTGTTCCACCCCGAACGGCAGCAGCCGCTCGATCCGGGACTGGTCGCGCCGGGCAGCGACGGGCTGGCGGCGGAACTGGCGCGGCTGGCCTATTTCCGGTTCGAGAGCGATCCCGCAGCCCTGCTGGCCGCGCTCCACGCACTGGGGCTGGCGGAGGTTGGCCTGCTGCACGATCCCGCGATGGGCAGCCAAGGCTTCGCCGCGCTGGATGGTGCCGGTACGGTCTGGATCGCTTTTCGCGGGACGCAGCCCGATTCGCTGCGGGATCTGGCCACCGATGCCCGCGCCTGGCCGCGCGAATGGCCGGGGGGTGGGCGGGTTCATGCCGGTTTCGCGCGGGCCTGGCTGGGGCGCGGGAGCGAAGGGATTGCCGCGCAGGTTGCCGCTTGGCTGCGTGACCGGCCTTGCCGCCGGATTCTCGCCACCGGGCACAGCCTCGGCGGCGCGCTCGCAACCCTGCTGGCGGCGGACGACGCGCGGGCCGAACTGGTCACTTTCGGCAGCCCTCGTGTCGGAGACCGGGCCTTTGCCGCGCGCTTCGAGGGGCGGGCCGTGCGGCGGTATGCCGAATGCTGCGATCTGGTCGCGCGGGTTCCGCCGCAGCCGCCCTATGCCCACGTCGGCGTGCTGCACCACGTCGACCGGCAAGGCCAGGTTAGCGTCGCGCCGGACGAGCCCCTGATCGCTGCCGACCGCCGCGCCGGCTCGCTTGCCTACCTGCGCCGCCATGCCTGGCGGCCCGGCAACGTGCTGCTGCGCAGCCTCGCCGATCACGCGCCGATCAACTACGTTTCGGCGGTGCTGGGCCTGCGCAAGGGCTAGAGCATCCGCGCGAACAGGAATTCGGGATCGAGCTGCTCGCCCACCCTGAACGTGATGTCGGCAACCTTGGCGAAGCCATAGCGCTGGTAGAATCGGTGCGCGCCGAAATTCTCCGAATAGACCGAGATCTGCACCTCGTCCGCGCCGCGCGCGGCGAACTCGGCCATGGCCCAGTCCATCAGTGCCCCGCCGATGCCCTGCCCGGTCGCTTGCGGAGCGGTGTAGAGCTGCTTCAGTTCCATCACCCGGCTGCCCCGCGCATGCTCGGGAAAGCCGCAGCCGAGGCCCAGCTTGCAGAAGCCGATCAGCTGCCCGCCCGCCTCGGCAAGACGATAGAGCCGCGCCGGGTTGGCCAGTTCGGCGGCGATGGCAGGTTCTTCCAGCGCTTCGGCAAGGAACGCGGCAAGGTCTTCCGCCCGGTAAAGCTCCCCGAACTTGGCGACGAACGAATCGATGGCAAGGCGCGACAGGGCCGGGATGTCGGCCTGTGTGGCGGGGCGCAGCAAGGTTCCGGTCACAGGGTTCTCGTCATGAACAGGCTGAACGGGTCCGGGGCATAGTCGCCGAAGGGGCCGCATTCGGCGAACCCATGGCTTTCGTACAGCCGCCGCGCGGGAAGGAACTGGTCCGGAGCGCCGGTTTCCAGGCTGACGCGGCGATAGCCGCGCTCCCGTGCGACGTCCAGCAACCGAGCCAGCACCGCCTTGCCCGCGCCGCGCCCCCGGTAGTCCGGATGGGCGCGCATCGATTTCAGCTCGCCATGATCCGGCGCGAGCTGCTTGATGGCTCCGCAGGCGGCCAGGTTCGGGCCGTCCCACGCGGAATAGAACGTCACGTCGGCAGAGCGCAGGCGCTCGATCGGCATGGCGTGGACGCTTTCCGGTGGCGACCACTGGTGCATTTCGTCGAGGTGCAGGCGCAGCAGCGCGGCGACCTCTTCGCCGGTCAGGTCGTCCTCGCGGATGGCATAGTCGGGCATGGGCGATCTCTGCTATGCGCGGGCCATGAAGACAAGCACCGCTTTGAAGCTCGCCGCCACCGCCGCCATCGCTCTCGCTCTCGCACTGGGGGCGGCCGCCCAGGCCAGGCCCGCCAAGCCGCGCTGGTCGATCGCGATCCACGGCGGGGCGGGGACCATGACCCGCGAGGCGATGACGCCCGGGAAGGAAGCCGAATACCGCGCCGCGCTCGACCGGGCGCTGGCGGCCGGGACGGCGGTGCTCGAACGCGGCGGCAGCGCAATGGACGCGGTCGAGGCGGCGGTGGTGGTGATGGAGGATGATCCGCACTTCAACGCCGGGCGCGGCGCGGTGTTCACCTGGGATGGCGTAAACGAGCTGGACGCGGCGATCATGGACGGCCGTACCCGCGCCGCCGGGGCGGTGACCGGCGTCACCCGCACGAAGAACCCGGTCCGCCTCGCCCGCGCGGTGATGGCCGATGGCCGCCACGTCTTCCTGAGCGGCGCGGGCGCGGACCAGTTCGCGCGCGAAAAGGGGCTGGAACAGGTCGACCCTGCGTGGTTCGCCACGCCCGAACGCCGCCGCCAGCTGGACGAGATGAAGGCGAAGGAGCTGTCGTCCTATGACGTCGACCGCAAGTTCGGCACGGTCGGCGCGGTGGCGCTCGATACGTCGGGGCACGTCGCGGCGGCGACCTCGACCGGAGGGATGACCGGCAAGCGCTGGGGCCGGATCGGCGATGCCCCGGTGATTGGCGCGGGCACCTATGCCGATGACCGGGCCTGCGCGGTCAGCGCGACCGGATCGGGCGAGTATTTTATCCGCGCCGGGGTGGCGCACGAGATCTGCGCACGGCTGCGGTTTCGCAAGGAAAGCGCCCAGCAGGCCGCCAACGCGGTGATCGCGGAGGTCGGCTCGCTCGGCGGGGATGGCGGGGTGATCGTGGTAACGCCGCGCGGCGAGGCGGTGTTCGCGCAGAACACCCCTGGCATGTACCGCGCCCGCGCGACAAGCGCCGGGGTGCGGCAGGTGGCGATCTTCAGGCAGGACTAGGTAATTTGACTTAGCTGGTGGGCAGGCCTAGCCTCTCCCCACTTTTGGTGCCGGAATTGGTACGGGTCGCCCGACTCCAGGGGAGAATGGGCGCAAACTCCGCGCAGGACGCACGGGGAAGCGCTCCAACAGGAGGATGACCATGAAAGCATTCCGCTGCGCGGCCCTTGCGGCCGCATCGCTGACCCTTGCCTTCGCCGCACCCGCCATGGCCGACGATCCCTGGCCGGTCGAATCCGGCGACTATGTCGAAGTCTCGATGATCGCGGTCGATGACGGCGCCGACCTGCAATACATGAACCACCTGGCCGGGCAGTGGCGCAAGGGGCAGGACTTCGCCAAGGCGCAGGGCTGGATTTCGGGCTACGAGATTCTCGCCAACCAGAACAAGCGCCCGGGAGAGCCCGATTACTACCTGATCACCCGCTTCCCGCGCTTTGCCGACAAGGCCGAAGAAAAGAAGCGCGATGATGCCTACTTCGCCCATATGCAATCGACCACGGCGGCGATGCAGGCCGGATCGGCCGAGCGTTCGAAGTACCGCCGGCAGCTGGGTAGCCAGCTGCTGCGCGCACTGACCTGGAAGCAGAAGTAAGGCCAATGGAAACCCTGAAATCCGGGCGGCGCGTGCCGCCCGGATTTCAGGTAAACTTGTCGGCCTTGCGCTTGCCCATCCGCATGCCTGCCTCCAGCCGCGCGCGCAGCTGGGTGTAATAGGCCTCCAGGAAAGCGCGCTCGTCGCCCGCGCCGGGGTTCCAGCCGATCTTGCGGCAGATCGCCTCGTGCACCGAAACCAGCGCCTCGCGCCGGTTCTCGCGCAGGACGCGCTCCAGCGTCTGAAGCTCGTATTCGCCATAGACCGACAGTTCCGCATCGCCAAAGCGATAGGCCGCGCCGGTCGCCGAGCTGGTGCCGGCACGCGCGGTTGGCGTGGTGGAGAGCGCGGCCTCCAGCCGGCGGCGCGGCGCCTCCACCACCCAGGTGCCGGCGATCAGGTCGCCTGCGCGCAGGCGGTCCTTGTTGAAGAAGGGGAACAGCGCGAAGACCATGAACCAGCCCATCGCCGCCAGCCAGGTCACGCCCGAAGTCTCCCCGGCGGAGAACACCAGCCCGATCGGCATGAACAGCTCGATGTCGCGCAGCAGGTTGCGGGCCAGCACCATTTCCGCGCTAAGCCGTCCGCCGTCGCGCGCGGCGATGCGGATGCCGGTCATCCGCTTGCCCGGCGTCGCCCCGCGTGGCCCCAGTTCGAAGAATAGGAAATAGCCATAGCGGAACAGGAACATCGCCGCGATCCACAGGATGATCACGAATTCCAGCGCGATCTTCAGCTGCGGGTCGGGATTGTCGATCTTCCCGCCGGTCGCCGTATTCAACCCGGCGGCGGCGATCAGCAGGACGACCGAGGTAACGCCCATCGCCACGCCCATGATCACAAGGTCGATCAGCAGCGCGCCAAACCGCGTGCCCCGGCTGGCGAGCACGGCGGGCAGCGCGATCCCTTCGGGCGTCACCTGCATCCGCTCGCGCCCGGCCCGGGCCTGGATCGCGCGCGCCGTCATGCCTCGCCCCCCTGCGGCGCGCGGCGAAAGGCGAAGAAATAGGACAGCCAGATCGCCAGCATCGATCCGCCGACCACGAACCGGCCCTGGGTATGGTCGATCAGCTGGCGGCCCAGCCCCTCCAGCATGCCTGCGATCACCAGCATGACGACCACCCCGGCCATGACCACGGCGGCGCGTTGCCCCGCCCGGGCGGCGGCTTCCACCACGGTGCGGTCCCCCGGAAAGGCCATCGACCGGCCAACGTGCAGCCCCGCTCCGCCGGCCAGCAGGATCGCGAACAGCTCGGTCGTGCCGTGGATCGACAGCCATGCGATGAAATCGATCAGCAGGCCCTGCCCGTTGAACAGCCACAGCATGGCCCCCAGCGTGGCGGTGTTCTGGATCAGCAGCAGCAGCGGCGGCACCCCGAAAGCGAAGCCGAGGGCGAAACACATGATGGCAACGCCGGCATTGTGGCTGAACAGCGATGCGGCGAAGACCGACAGGCCGTCCTGCCCCGCATTGCCGAACAGCGTTGAGGACAGCACCTCACGACTGGCACCCGGCACACGTTCATCCTGGAAGCCGCCGGGGACCAGCGAATAGTACCAGTCCGGATCGGCCGCGCAAAGTTGCCAGCCGACCACCGTGCCCGCCGCCATCAGCGCGAAGGCGACCAGCAGTTCTGGCCAGATGGCACGGACCGCGCGGCTCCATTCGCCACCGAAGAAGCGGGCGAGCCAGCCCCACAGGGTCACGCGCGGACCATAGACCAGATACCAGGCGCGCTGGACCAGCCCCTCCAGATAGGCCAGCGTCGCGGCATCGAGCGAGGTCTCGCGCGCGACGGACAGGCTGGAGGCGACCGTGCGGTAAAGCACCGGCAGCGCCACAAGGTCTTCGTCCGACAGCTTGCGCAGCCGTCCGCGCTCCATCCGGGCGACGATTTCCTCAAGCCGCTGCCAATCGGCCTCGCGCTCTTGCCGGAACCTGTCGGAACGCAGCGCGGCGGCCTCGATCGCGGCCTGACCCGATACGGCGGGGTTGGGCGTCATCCGATCGCTCCCTTGCGCTTGATGGTCAGGTACTGGTCGATCAGCCTTGTGCCGATCTGGCCGTGGGGCGCCTCGACCACGTCGACCCCCAGCGCGCGCAGCCGCGACAGCACCAGCGCGCGCTGGCGCAGCAGGGCGTCGGCGGTGGTGGCCATGGCCAGTGCCTGCAGATCCTCCGGCGGCGCCTGCGCGATGGAATCCAGCTCCTCGTCGCGCAGGGTGACGAAGATCACCAGGTGGCGCGAGGTGAGGCGGCCAATGGACTCGATCATCAGTTCGGCGCTGGTCGGGTCGGTGAAGTCGGAGAACACGACGATCAGGCTGCGCCGCGCCAGCCGTCCGGCCAGCGTTGCCAGAGCCAGCGTGAAATTGGGCTCCTGCGCGTGATAGTCCAGCCCGGCGGCGGCCTGTTGCAGGCGCGGAAACTCGCGCGCGTCGGTGACGAAGGGGGTGAACAGTTCGGGCCGCGCGGCAAAGCCGAACAGGGCGACCTTGTCCCCGCCCTTCAGCGCGACATAGGAAGTCGCCAGCGCGGCAGAGACCGCGCGGTCGATCCGGGGCAGGCCCTCTACCGGCTCGCACATCGACTGGCCGCAGTCGAAGGCGAAGACGATCTGGTTGTTGCGCTCGGCCTCGAACTCCTTGGCGTAGAGGTGGGCGTGGCGGGCGCTCGATTTCCAGTCGATCCGGCGGCGGTCCATCCCCGGCTGGTATTCGGCCAGCGCCTCGAACACGGTACCTTCACCGCGCATCCGCCGCGCGATCAGGCCGAACTGCGCGTCCTTCAGGAAGGTCTGGAGCGCGGGCGAGCGCACGGCGGCAAGGTTCGGCCAGACGCGGACCGGCTGCTCCAGCGGGCGATGGAGTTGCCGCGCGCCAAGGCCCAGCGGCCCGGTCCAGCGCAGCCACAGCCCCTCGACCATGCCGGTCCCGCGCCGATTGGGGCGAAAGCCGATGGCGGCGTGCCAGTCACGCGGGGCGCTGCGCGTCATGCCCTGTTCGGCGCGGCCTCCGGTAACGAGGCGCGGATCGGCGGCCAGCGCGGCCTCGACCCCGCCCTGCCAGCCATCGCTGAAACGGGCGGAGAGGGTAAACTCGGCCTCCGCGCCCACTTCCACGTCGCGCGGTTCGATCAGGCGCACCTCACTTGCGGTTCCGGCCAACAGGGCGTCGACCATGATCGCCAGCAGCACCAGGGTTCCCAGCGCCGGCGCGGCGGCCCAGGCGCCGGGCACCAGCACGGCGACCAGCAGGGCCGCCGGCGCGGAGGCCGCGACCAGCAGCGCCGCGCGCGCCGTGGGAACGAAGGTGCCGCGCATCGCCACGTTCAGCGCGGCGCCTCGGTGCTTTCGACCAGTTCGGCGACCAGCGTTTCGACCTGCTTGCCCTCGATCTCGGCGGCGGGGGACAGCAGCAGGCGGTGGCGCAGCACTGATGCCGCCAGCGCCTTCACGTCATCCGGCAGGACATAGTCGCGCGAATCGAGCGCGGCGCGCGCCCGGGCGGCATTGGCGAGCAGCACGGCGGCGCGGGGGCTGGCTCCGGAGGAAAGGTCCGCGCTGACCCGCGTGGCTCGCACCAGCCGCACGATATAGTCGATCACGCTTTCCGCCAGGGTCACGGTCTTCACGGCTGCGGCTGCGGCGGCGATGGTCGCGGCATCGGCCACCGCCTCGATCCCCAGGTCGGCGGGGCGCTGCGGCCCGGCGCGCTCGCCAAAGGTGGCGACGATCCGCGCCTCTTCCGCCGCGCTGGGATAGGGCACCAGCAGCTTGAACAGGAAGCGGTCAAGCTGGGCCTCGGGCAGGGGATAGACGCCCTGGCTCTCGATCGGGTTCTGGGTCGCCACCACCAGGAAGCTGGCGGGCAGGGGGTGCGGCGTGCCGTCCAGCGTCACGCGGCGTTCCTGCATGGCTTCCAGCAGGGCGGCCTGGGTCTTGGGCGGGGTGCGGTTGATCTCGTCCGCCAGCAGCAGCTCGCAGAAGATCGGCCCGCGCGTCAGGGTGAACTGGCTGGTCTGGAAGTTGAACAGGTTGGACCCCAGGATGTCGCCCGGCATCAGGTCGGGCGTGAACTGGATGCGCCCGAAATCGAGCCCGAGGCTGGCCGCGAAGCACTGGGCAAGGAAGGTCTTGGCCGTGCCCGGCGGGCCTTCCAGCAGGACGTGGCCCTGCGCCAGCAGCGCGACCAGCAGCGCGTCGACCGTCTCGGTCTGGCCGACCACGGCCTTCGCGACCTGCCCCCGGATCCGGGCGGCGAGGTGGCCCACCTCGGGCAGGGTCATCGTCTCAGCGGTCATTTCGTCAGGATCCTTTCGAGCGAATGCAGGGTCCGCGCGGCGCGGAGCAGGTCGTGCGGGCGGCGCGCGGCGCGCAGGGTGGCGGCGGCAGCGGAAAAGGGCGTGGCACCGGGCGCGCGGGCGGCGAGCGCACGGTCGATCGCGGCTTCGACTGCGGCGGTATCGAGCCGGACGGGGAGGGCCAGCGCCCGCGCCAGCCGCTCGCGCGCGGCATCGGCATAGGGCGCGCCGATCAGGTGCAGGCGGCCCGTGCGGCGCACCAGCGCGGCGGCATTGGCGACCAGTGCGCGCTTGCCGAAAGCGATCGCGCGGCCCGCGACCAGCGGCGGGCCAAAGCGGTGGAACGCGCGCCACCCGGTCACCAGCGCGGCGAAGATCAGGCACAGCGTCGCGGCCAGGAACGGGGGCACGAAGGCCATCGACAGCAGGTTCTGCGAGCGGGCGTAGCCATTCAGCGTCAGGTCGAAGGCGACCTTCCTGTCCCCGCCGTCCACCATCGCGCGCACCAGCCGCTCGGCCAGCCGCGCGTTCACCTCGTCCGCGAAGCCGTAGTTGTTGAGGAGGTCCGGTTCGAACACCAGCACCACCGGGTAAAGCTCGTAGTCGGCCTGGTCCTCGTCCGGCACCGGGGCATGGCCGGCGGCAATGGCGCGCAGTGCCGGATAGTCGCCGCCATCGTCGAGATAGGCCGCCAGAACCCGCCCGTCCGATGCACCGACGACCAGCGGCACCAGCGTCTCGCCGCTGCCGGACAGGACCTGTTCGGATACCGGCAGGGCGCCCTTCAGGCCGGCCCCCTGCCAGAAGCCCGGCTGGCCGCCGCTGCGCATGGGCGAGACATCGACGGTGATCTCGTCGTGAAAGCCTTCCCACGAAGGCGGGCGCGCTCCGGCAAGGCGGACCCAGCCCTCGCGCGCCTTGCCCCTGGCGTCCTGTTCGCCGGGCAGCGCGATCCACTTCGGCGCGATGACCAGCGTTGGTCCCAGGTGGCGGCGCTCTTCGACCACGGTCTCGATTGCCTTGCCATCAGCGGCGGGCGGGGTCAGCACGACCAGCCCCGGCGTCTTGAGCGCGGCGGGCGATTGGACCCGGCTGACCGCATAGCCGCGCTTTTCGAGGTAGGTGGCCAGCGCCGCATAGCCGACCAGCCCCTTGCCCGAGGCATGGGCCTGCGCCGGGTTGGGCGCACTGTCGTCCATCCCGCGCCCGATTGACCAGAGCAGCAACAGGAAGGCAAGGCTGCCCAGCAGGACCAGTGCTATCCCGCCCCCGCGCGAGAAGGCGGCGCCGCGCGGCACGCTCATGCCATGGCTCCGCCGGCGGGCAGGCGTTCCAGCGCGAACTCGGCATAGGCGGCGCGCGCGGCCTCCCAGTCTTCCGCGCTCAGCGGCGCCAGCGCGAACAGGCTGCGCTCGACCCGTGCCGCGATCACCGCGAAGGCGCGGCGCGCGCCGTCGGGCAGGGCCGCGATCCCGGCAATCTCGCGCGCGGTGCTGGCGGGGTGGACCCAGTCCGGGCGGGCGGCGGCAATCTGCTGGACCGAGCGGCGCAGCAGCAGGCGCACCGCCTCGTCAAAGCGGGCCTGGGCGGCCAGGCGGTCGGCATCGTCCAGCAGGGCGAGCGCCTCGCTGCGTTCGGGCAGCCATTCGGCCTCGTCCTCCTGCCTGTTCCGGCGCGGGCGTTCGATCACCCCGCGCACGATCCGGTACACGGCATAAAGCACGGCCAGCGCGGCAATCCCCAGCACCGCCCATTGCAGCGCGGGCACGGACAGGCCCAGCGCCTTGCCGATCGGGCCGAGGATGTTGCCCAGTGCCTCGCCCAGCGACTTCAGCCATTCGGGCGGAGGGGCGGGCGGCACTTCCGGCGGGGGCGGGGTCGGCTGGAACTGGATCGCGGCGCTGTCGCGCACGGTCTGCCAGTCGCCCGCCGCGCCCTGCGCCGCCTCGGCGCCCTGGATCGCTCCTTCGATTGCCGGCCTGCTCACGGCTGGAGAGGTGGCACGGAGCAGGCACGGGAGCAAGTCCCGGTGCAAGTCACTGAAACTGCTACCCGCGCGCCAGTTCCTGCGGATAGGTGCCCAGCACGCGCAGTTCCTTGCAGTGGAACGCCAGCTCTTCCATCGCCCGGTCGACCGCCGGATCGCCCGGTGCGCCGACGATGTCCGCGTAGAAGGTAGTCGCCGCAAAGCTCGCGCCCTTCTGGTAGCTTTCCAGCTTGGTCATGTTGACCCCGTTGGTCGCGAAGCCGCCCAGCGCCTTGTAGAGCGCTGCGGGGATGTTCTTCACCTCGAACACGAAGGTCGTCATCGCGGTGCGCCCGGCAAGCGCGGCGGCGGGCAACGGTTCGCGCGCGAGGACGACGAAGCGGGTGGTGTTGTCCGCCGAATCCTCGATCCCCTCGGCCACGATCTTCAGGCCATACAGTTCAGCGGCGATGTGCGGGGCGACCGCGCAGGCCCGGGGATCGCCCATTTCCGCGACATAGGCCGCGGCGCCCGCCGTATCGGCATAGGCCATCGGCACGATCCCGCGCCCGCGCAGGTAGCGCCGGGTCTGGCCCAGCGCCTGGGGATGGCTGTAGGCGGCGGCGAACGGCCCATCTCCCAGCGCCATCAGCGCATAGGTGATCGGCACGAAGTGCTCGCCGGTGATGAACAGGCCGCTTTCCGGCAGCAGGAAGTGGATGTCGGCCACCCGGCCATGCTGCGAATTCTCGATCGGGATGATCGCGCGCCCTGCCGTGCCGTCCTTCACCGCGTCGAGCGCGTCCTCGAAGCTGAAGCAGGGCAGCGGCAGGCCGGCCGGATCGTATTCCAGCGCCGCGCGGTGGCCGTTGCAGCCTGGCGCGCCCTGGAACGCGATGGCCCGCGCCGGATCGGCGGCTGCGGCCCGGGACATTTCCTCGACAAGGGCGAGCGCGGGAGCGGGAAAGGAATGCATTGGCCGCCCCTAGGGCGCGGGCGCGGCGGAGGCAACATGTCTCGCGGAGTGAAGGACTTCGCCGATCCGGTTCCAGGCCTGCTGTTTCAGATGGAGCGGCAGGGTGTGCGCGGCGCTGCTGGAGGGGAGCACGATGCGTTCGGGGCAGGCGTCAAGCACGGCGTGGCGTGCCGCCGTCTGCCCGTTGCAGGCGATCAGGCGCAGGTCCGGGAGCCGGGCGACCAGCGCGCCAAGGTCTGTCCGTGCCGCCACGCTGAGTGCGCTGTCCAGGCTCCCCTTGCGGCGCCCCTCGGCCACCGCGTCCCACAGGGCGATGCCGGCGGCGCTGATCGCCTGCAGCCGCTCGGGATAGGGCAGCGCGGCAAGGTCGATGCCGATGGAGGTGCCCAGCAGCAGCCAGAACTGGTTGCGCGGGTGCGCGTAATAGCGCTGCTCGGCCAGCGAGCGCGCGCCCGGCAGCGAACCGAGCACCAGCACCCGCGCGTCCGGCGACCAGACCGGAGGCAGCCCTTGCAGCAGCGGCAGGTTCAGCGCCCGGGCACCCTTGGCACCGCGCCGACCGGGCGGGAGTGGCCGTGGTGGCGGAAGTGGCTTTCGTCGATCCGCTCGGCCGCTTCGGCCAGGCCCGCCGCTTTCAGCAATTCGTCGAGCTTGGCTTCCATGCGGTCGTCGTTCTCCTTCGAGGCGGGCGAGCCGATATAGAGGAAATAGGCCAGGCCGACCACCTGCCAGAGCAGCTGGAGGAATTCGGACTGCCAGTTTTCGAACGTGTCGCGCGCCATCTCGACCAGGTATGCGCTGGTTTCCGCCGGCACCCGTGCTCTGCCGCAGCGGCAGCGTAGGCCTTCCAGCCGAAGTACCAGTGCAGGACGAGTGAAACGGCAAAAAAGCCCAGCGTGAGCCAGGCATAGGCATATCTGCGTAACATGACGGGGGCCTCCATGAAGATCGGCGGCGTGGCGGGGAGGAGTGGCCTGCTCCTCCCCGCCCGCGATCAAAGGTCCATCGGCGACTGGCTGTCGTCCTCGTCCTCGTCCTCTTCCTCGCTCGACTGGTCCTGCAGCGAGATCGGATCGGCGTCTTCGGATTCGCTCCACGCTTCGCTGCCGGATTGCTCCTGGCCGGTCTCGCGCTGCTGGTCGTCCTGCCGGCTGATCACGGGGTCCTGGCCGTGGCCCTGGCGCTGGTCCTGGCTGGGGTGCGGCTGGCCGTCGCGGGGGCGGCTCGGGTCCTGGGCCGGGGCATTTTCGGCATTCGCTCCGGCATTCTGCGCGGCGTTCGATTGCGGCGCCTGGGGCTGTGACTGCCGGGGGGCAATATCGGTCATCGGGGTTCTCCGTCTTGCGGCGAAGTGCCGCTGTGGAGAACGCCGCAGGCTGGCTCGATGTTCCGTCCGGCCGCCTTCCCGGCCTCGCCGCCGACCATTGCCGCGTCGAGCCGCATGATCTCGTCCGGGTCGGCAACGGGCGTTCCATCGCCGTGGCGGTAGTGCCAGCGCCTGCCCGCGCGGCGGCGGCGGATGGTCAGCGCATCGGGTTCGACATATTCAAGCCCGGTCGGCTCCTGCTCAAGTGACGTCTTGCCTGCCTGTCGCGTCATGTCCGTCAACGCCTTGACGGGGCGCAAGGTTCCCCTTTTCCGCCGCGCGTGGATGAAGCAACGCGCCGACCGCGCTGGCCAGAACCTCGAGCAGGTAGGGTTTGACCAGCACCGGCAGGCCGCCGTTCTCGGGCCGGTTCTGCTCATAGCCGGTGGTCAGCAGCACGGCGAGGCCCGGATGCAGCTGCCGCGCCGCATCGGCAAGGTCGCGTCCGTTCATTCCCGGCATGGCGATATCGGTGATCATCAGCGCGATCGAGTGGTCCGCTTCGAGAATGGCGAGCGCCTCGTCCCCGCTGCCGGCGGCGATCACCTGGTAGCCGAGCGTTTCGAGCGAGACCTTGAGCGAGTGCCGCACCAGCGCTTCGTCCTCGACCAGCAGCACGGTTTCCCCGCCGCCGATCTGGCATTGCGGTGCCTCGCGCTGCAGGGCGCAGGGCTGGGGCGCGGCAGAGGCGGGGAGCAGCAGGGTGACGGTCGTGCCCTCGCCCGGCTGCGAGCGCAGCTTAACCTCGCCGCCGGACTGGGCGACGAAGCCGTGGACCTGGCTGAGCCCCAGGCCGGTGCCCTTGCCCGGTTCCTTGGTGGTGAAGAACGGTTCGAACGCGTGGTTCAGCTGGTCCGGCGTCATGCCCGTGCCGGTATCGGCCACCGAAATCCGGATGCGTTCCCCCTGGCGCCGGGTCGCGATGGTGATCCGGCCGCCATCAGGCATGGCATCGCGGGCGTTGACCGCCAGGTTGACCAGCGCGCTTTCAAGCTGGGTCACGTCCACTTCGGTCCAGCCCGCTGCGGGATCGAGGTCCAGATCGACAGTGATCTTGCCGCTCAGCGTGCGCTCGAGCAGTTCGCAGGTCTTCTCGATCTGCGGGTTGATCTCGACATGGCAGGGCCGCAGCGATTGCTGCCGGGCAAAGGCGAGCAGCCGCGCCGTCAGGCCGGCGGCGCGCGCGGCGCCTTCCAGGGCGTTGGCGATCAGCGGGCCGATGGCCTGCCGCGCCGGGCCGCGCAATTTCAGCCGCGCCGCTTCCAGCGATCCGGTGATCACTGCCAGCATGTTGTTGAAGTCATGGGCGATCCCGCCGGTCAGCTGACCCAGCGATTCGATCCGCTGCATCTGGCGCACCGTCTCCTCGGCTGCCTCGCGCTCGGCCATTTCGCGCTGGACCGAACGGAGCGCGGTTTCGAGTTCGCGGGTGCGCTGGGCGACGCGGTGCTCAAGCTCCGCCTCGCGGCTGCGCACGTCGGTAATGTCGCTGGCCACGCCGATCACCCCGCCGATCTCGCCGTCGGTCATCCAGGGGATCTTGCGCGTCTGGTACAGCCGCCGCTTGCCCTCGACGTTGAGGTGGACTTCGACGAGCCGCTCTTCGCCCCGCTGGATGGCCGCGACATGGGCATCGGCCAGTCGGGCCGCTTCCTGGGGGTCGCTGGCCGGGGGCAGGGGCACGCCGGTCAGGGCGGGCAGGGGGGTGGAGATCACCTCGCGGAAACGGCGGTTGGCGAACATCACCCGGCCGCGCCGATCCTTAACGAAGATCGCGTCGGGGTTCGAATCGATGATGGATTGCAGCAGCTTGCGACCCTGGGCCAGGATCAGGTTGCTTTCGGCCAGCAGGCGCTGTTCGCGCACTTCGCGGCGTGCCTGGTAGAGGCCCCACAGCGCCAGCCCGCAGAGCAGGCAGAGCACCAGCGAAAAGGACGTCAGCAGGGTGCGCCACTGGCCGGCGAGCATCTGGGTGCGGCGGGCCAGGGCTTGCTGGCCGCCCAGCGCCGCCTGTTCCGATGCCTGCAAGTGTTCCAGTTCGCTCGTCAGGTCATCCATTGCCTGCCGCCCGCCCCGCAAGCCCGAGAGCAGCGGTTCGCCAGCTGGCGAAGCGACGCGCGGCACGGCGACGGACTTGTCCAGCCAGCGCAGCCTGCGGTCGGCGAGATCCTCGATCCGCCCGATCCGCTCGGCCTCGCTGCTGTCCGGGGCGTACAGCAGCCGAAGCCGGGAGATCGCCGCAGGCAAGCGGCGCCGCCCGTCCTCGAAGCGCTGCCTGAAGTCCGCATCGCCGGTCAGCAGGTAGCCACGCTGGCCGCTTTCCGCATCAAGGATCGCGTTTTCGACTGCGTTGGAGGCCAGCAGCACGGACATGGCCCGCGCCTCGCTGCGGCGGGCAGCCTCGCGCGTCAGATCCGCCTCGCGTGCGCTGAAGCTGAGCCATCCCAGGATCGCCACCAGCAGGATGGCTGCCGCCAGAGTGAAAACGGATTTGCGCGATTGATCTTGGGGCAGGCCGACGCTTGCGCGGGGTGCGTTCATTCACCCTCCTAATCGAGGCCCCGCGTGGATCAGCATAGGCTCATTCAATCCCGGTGCAATGACTTAATGAAGGGCACGTGCTGGAATCGGATTAGATATCGGGAAGGGACTGCCGCGCTTGGCCCCATCCCTTGAGCACGGCGGACTGCGCGCGGCCGGTCAGCAGCCCCGCATCCCGCAGGGTGAAGGCCGCCGGCCCCGCGATCTCGTCCAGTTCGGCCCAGGCGACCGGCGCCGCGACAGGCGCCCCGGCACGCGCCCGCACCGAGTAGGGAGCGACCGCAGTCGACCCGCGCTGGTTGCGCAGCCAGTCAATGAAGATCCGGCCCTTGCGCTTCGCCTTCGACATGGTGGCGACGAAGCGTTCGCTCTCCGCCTCGGCCAGCGCGCGGGCGAAACGCTCGGCGAAGTCCGCGACCGCTGGCCACCGCGCATCGGGAACCAGCGGCACGATCACGTGGATGCCCTTGCCGCCGGACAGCATCGCGAAGCTGGTGAGGCCGATGTCGGCCAAGTGGCGTTTCAGCGCGTGAGCCGCCTTGCGCACCTCGTCGAAGGTGATCGCCTCGTCCGGGTCGAGGTCGAACACCACCCGGTCGGGCGCTTCAAGGTGCTGCGCGCGGCTGCCCCAGCCGTGGAACTCGATCGTTCCCATCTGGACGCATTCCAGCAGTCCTGCCGCGTCATCGACGCACAGGTAGTCTTCGGTGGTGCCGTCCTTCTCCTCGATCGCGACCGTGCCGATCCCGCGGCCAAGGCTGCGGGAGTGGTGCTTCTGGAAGAAGCACTTGCCGCCGATCCCGTCAGGGCAGCGCACCAGGCTGAGCGGCCGGCCGGCAAGGGTTGCCAGCATCAGCGGCGCCATTTGCCGGTAATAGTCGGCAAGCTCGCCCTTGGTGATCCCGTCGTCGGGGAAGACGACCCGCTCGGGATGGGTGATCTGCACGGGCTTCTCCTCGGCAAGCGGGACGGCCTGTTCCAGCCGCACCTTGTCCGCGCCCTTGTCATCGCGCAAGCCGATGAAGCTGGCGTGGCGGACCACGCCGGACGGGGTGAACTCGGCAAAGGCGACTTCCGCGACCAGCTCCGGCGCGATCCAGTGCGCGCCGCGGTGGGCCGATCTGGGAACCTCTGCGGCGGGAGCATCGGCGGCCAGCGGCTCCATCCGCGCCATCAACCGATCCATCGCCGCGCCGTCAAAGCCGGTGCCGACCTTGCCGGCATAGCGCAGTTCGCCCTCCTGCCTCAGTCCCAGCAGCAGGGCGGCGAAGCCCCGGCCGCTCACGGCGGAGCTGGTCCAGCCCAGCACCACGAATTCCTGCCGGGCGATGCATTTGCACTTCAGCCAGGCCCGGCTGCGCCCGGCGCGATAGGGGGCATCGGCGCGTTTGGAGACGACCCCTTCCAGCTGCGCCCCGCACAGCGCGCGCAGCAGTTCGGCGCCCGATCCCAGCACATGCTCGGCATAGTGAAGCGGCGGCGGGCCGCCCTGGGCCAGCAGCTGCAGGCGCTCCTTGCGTTCGATCTGGGGCAGGGCGCGCAGGTCCTCGCCGCCCTGGCGCAGCAGGTCGAACGCGAAATAGCGCAGCGCGGACTGGTCGCCGCCGATGCTGTCCTGCAGCGCCGCGAAGTCGGGAATGCCATCGGCACCGAGCGCGACGATCTCGCCGTCGATCAACGCTTCGTCCACGTCCAGCGCGGCGCCGGCGGCGGCGATGGCGGGGAACCGGTCGCTCCAGTCGAGCCCGCTGCGGGTAAAGACCCGGGCTTCGCCCCCGCCGATCGCAAGGAGCGCGCGGTAGCCGTCGTACTTGGTTTCGTGCAGCCAGCCGGTGCCGGTCGGCACTGAATCGACCAGGGTGGCGAGCTGGACGGGCTGGAACGCGGGCGGGGCGGATCGCTTGCGACTGGCGCGCCGCCCGGCGCGCGGCTTGGCTCCGGCGGCGATTTCCTGCATGGTCCGCCCGGTGGTGACCGAAGTCAGCCCGCGTTCGACCAGGCTGTCCGGCGCGCCGGCGTGGGCGTCATCGAGCTTGCGCAGCAGCCAGTTCTCGCGCTTTTCGCGGCCGCGCGGCTTCAGGCGGATCAGCAGCCATTCGCCCTTCATCCGCTGGCCGTGCAGCACGAAGTGGAGGTGGCCCTTCTCGAGGTCTGAGGCGTGCTTGCCGGCCACGGGCTCCCAGGTGCCCTGGTCCCACAGCATGACCGTGCCGCCGCCGTATTCGCCCTCGGGAATGATGCCCTCGAAGTCGGCGTAGTCCAGCGGGTGGTCCTCGGTCCTGACGGCAAGGCGCTTGTCGTCCGGGTCAGGGCTTGGCCCGCGCGTCACGGCCCAGCTCTTCAGCACGCCATCGATCTCCAGCCGGAAGTCCCAGTGCAGGCGGGTGGCGTCATGCTTCTGGACGATGAAGCGCGCCGCACCGGCCCTGCTCCCGCCCTTGCTCCCGGTGTTGCGCGCCGCCTTGCCGGAAGGTTCGGGCGTGCGCGCGAAATCGCGCCTGGCATGATAGTCCTTCAGCGCCGCCGGCGAGCGGGCCATGGCTCAGCGCTTCTTCGCGGCGCGGCGGGGCGGGGCCTTGGCGGCACCGCGCCGCTCGGGCTTTTCGAGCGACTGCTTGAGCGCCGCCATCAGGTCCACCACGTTCGATCCGGCCGGTGCCGCGCGCTCCTCGTCCTCGGCCACGACCTTGCGGCCGTGCGCCTTGAGCTTGCGCTCGACCAGATCGCGCAGCGCCTCGGCATAGTGGTCATGGAAGCGGGCAGGATCGAATTCCCCGCTCTTGCGCGCGATCAGCGATTCGGCGAGGTCCAGCAGTTCGGGGTCCGGGGCGGTGTCGGGAATGTCGCGGAAATAGCCCTGCGCCCTGGTGAGTTCATCAGCATAGCGCAGCGTCTGCATCACCAGTCCGCGCCCGCAGGGCATCACGGCGACCACGTTCTCGCGCCCCCGCATCGCCAGCTGGCCGATCCCGGTCCGGCGGGTTTCGCGCAGCGCATCGCGCAGCACCACGAAGGCCTCCACCGCCAGGTCGTCGGCCGGAACCACGTAGTAGGGCTTCTCGAACCAGGTCGCATCGATCGCATCGGCATCGACGAACAGCGCCAGTTCCAGCGTCTTGCGCGATTCCAGGCGCACCGCCTCCAGTTCGTCGTCCCCCAGCAGCACGTACTGGCCGCGTTCGTATTCGTATCCGCGGATGATTTCCTCGGGATCGACCGGGCCGATCCCGGTCACCGCTTTCAGGTAGTGGATCGGCTTGCCCGAGGGTTCGTGGATCTGCCGGAACGAAGTGGCCGACCCGCTGCGGGTTGCCGAATAGACTTCGACCGGGATCGAGACGAGCGCCAGGCGGATCTGGCCTTTCCAATAGGGGCGCGCGGGCAAGGGCTTCTCCTTGGATTGTCCCGGCTCAAACCGGCGGCCGTTGCCGCGGTTCCCGTAACAGGCGCCATCCGGGGAACCGATCCGGTGCGCTTCCGGTTTGGCCCTTGTTCCAACAAGAGAAAGGAGCAGACTATGCGATCCCTGATCATGGGTAGCCTGGTGCTGGCCATGGCGACTCCGCTCGCCTCGGGCTGCGCACGCGGCTATGACGACAACTACCGCTACGCCAGCGACTATCGGGACTGGCAGCGCTATGACTACGACCGGCCGGACCCGCGCTACGGCTATTACGATCCTTACGATTACTACCGCGACGGGCGTTATTACCGCGAGCGGCGGCTTGGTTACAACGACCGGATCTATCGCGGTCAGGACGGACGCTATTACTGCCGCCGCAGCGATGGGACCACGGGCCTGATCGTCGGCGCGGCGGCTGGGGCGCTGCTGGGCGATGCGATCGCGCCGCGCGGTTCGCGCACCATCGGCGCGCTGATCGGCGGCGCGCTGGGCGGGGCCATCGGCCATGAAGTGGAAAGCGGCGGCCTGCGCTGCCGCTGATATGGCAGGGGGCAGGGAAAGGCGCGCGGAGCCGGGGTTCCGCGCGCCTTTCCTGTTGGCTCAGGCCTTCGGGCGATCAGTGGCGGTTGTCCCAGCCGCGCCGGGCGGCTTCGGAATGGCCGCGCGAATCGCCATACCACCCGCTCCGGCGGCTAGGCTCATCGTCTTCGCGCCCCCGGCCCGTGCTGCTGCGGCTGCGCCCATGGCGGGCATCGTCGTCATCGCTGCGGCTCCGGCGCTCGTCGTCGCGGTTTTCCCACCCGCGGCGCGCCGCTTCGGAATGGCCCCGGTCATCGCCGAACCAGCCGCCCCGGCCTTCGTCGTCACCGCGTCCGCCGCGTCCGCGCCGGTCGTCGTCATCATAGGACCGTCCGCGCTGGTAGGAGCCTTCGCGCCCCTCGCCAGAGCGCGAGGAACGCTGCATGTCCTCGCCGCGCATCCGGCCCATCGGGCGGCGCTCGTCATCGCCGCGCCGTTCGCTCATGAACCGGCCTTCCCCGTCGCGTTCGCGCCCGGAGCGGTCGGGGAACGACGATCCCTCGCCATTGCTGTCGCGGCGCCCGCGCTGGCCGGCGGACTGTGCGCGGCCCTGCGTGCGGCCCATCCCGGCATCCATGTCGATCGACACCGGTTCGGCGTTGATCTGCGAAGGATCGGCCTGAAGCTCTTCCTTGCGCGCGGCCATCTGCTGACCGAGTTCACGCAGGTCGAGCCCCGCCTTGCGGCCCTGCTCGAGGATCCCGCCCGAGGCTTCCTCCTCCTCGACGTGGTGCTTCACGTATTCCGACAGAACCTTGATCTTGGCATCCCGGAATTCGCTGTTGGCGCCGCTTTCCAGATCGGCGATCAGGATCTTCACGGTGTCGTGTTCGACTTGCGCTTCGTCCAGCTTGTCCTCGGCATCGGCCTTCTGGCGAACCGCCGGGTAGAAGATCGATTCCTCCAGTTCCGCGTGGATCTTCAGCGCCAGGATGATCTGTTCGATGATCGCCTTCCGGCGCGTGCGGGTGCCGGCCTTTTCGTGCTCGGCAAACAGCTTCTCGACTTCGCGGTGATCGTTCTTGAGCAGCTGCACGGCGTCCGCGCCGGCCATCTTGACCTGGGCAGAGCCATTCTTGCCCGCCGCTTCGTCCGATTTGCCGGTGGTGCCTTGCTTGGATTGGTCTTCGCTTGCCATTTTCGGCCTCTCGCAGTTGGATTGGAGGCACGGTAACCCGCCTCTTGCCGGGATTGTTTCACCGCTCGGCGCGCTGCGCCGCGTACGGTCGCGCTGGCGGAACGACCGGGCGCAGGACCGGCGCGCAGTCCCCGCGCACGATTTTTTTCCATCGGGCCGGAACCTTGCAACCGATGGAGCGTTCTACCCGTGCCGGTCCATTCGACCCTTCCCGCCCAGGGCCGGTATTTGTGCTCCCCGTCGCTTCCTGCTGCGGGGAGCACATCAGGGTCGGCCTTCCCCATGACCATGAAATCCGGCGCCGACGCCGCACTGGCCCTTCAGTGGCGCTTGCGGTGCCGCGCGGGCCGGGCCGATCCTTCGCGCTGGGTGCACTGGTCGCGCAGTGTGGCCGAACAGGGCGGATAGACCGCCTGGGGTGGCGGCGGCGGGGGCAGGACATTGCTGACATGGGTGACCACCACGGGGGGCGCGGCGACAGGCGGCGTTTCAGCCGGAGGCGCGGGCACCGGCGGGGTCTCCTGCGGCGGCGCGCCCGGCGTCGGCGTGGTCTGAGGCGGGACTTCCAGCGGTTGCTCGGCCGGCTGGACCGGCGTCGGGGTCTCGGGTGGAGTCGCCGGCTGCGGGAGATCCTGCGCCAGGGTCGCGCCAGTGGGCGCGATCAAAAGCAGGCCCGGCAACAGCAGGCCGGGCAGGATGCGGGCGGCGGTTCGAAGCATGTCTCGACTCCTTGGATTACGGAAGGTCGCAAACCGCGCCCCGTTCGTCCCGGTTCCGCATCCCGCCCCGGAACCAGACCCGCTCGCCGCTGGTTAGTGGATCGTCGCCCGCAGTGAGAGTACCCCATGTTCACCCTCCCCAGTCTGCCGTTCGAAACCGATGCCCTTCAGCCCGACATGTCCGAAGCCACGCTGCGCGTGCACCACGGCGGCCACCACCGGGCCTATGTCGACAAGCTCAACGAACTGGTCGCCGATACGCCCTGGGCGGGCCTGACGCTTGAAACGCTGATCAAGCGAACGCGGGGCGAAGGCGACCGGCTGCAGCAGCGGATCTTCCAGAACGCGGCGCAGGACTGGAACCATGCGATGTTCTGGTCGAGCCTTGCGCCCGGCGGGATGACCAGCCCCGGTCCGGCCCTGTCCGCCCTGGTGGAGCGCGATTTCGGATCGCTGGACGCGCTGCGCCGCCAGTTCGTCGAACTGGGTACGGGGCATTTCGGCTCAGGCTGGATCTGGCTGGTGGTGGAAAACGGCAACCTTGGCCTGGTGACCACCCATGATGCCGAAAATCCGCTGGGCTCGGGTGCGGATACCCTGCTGGTCTGCGATCTGTGGGAACACGCCTATTACCTCGATCACCAGAACCGGCGCGCCGCGTTCCTCACCGCCTTTATCGAGCGGCTGGCGAACTGGGACCGGGCCGAGGCGCGGCTGCACGAGATCGGCCGGGGCGCGGGGCGCGGGTTCGAACCGCCCGTGCCCGAAACGCCGACGCCTGCCCCGCCGGGCACCGGGACTGACCCCGTCGTGCCGCGCGGCGCCCCCGGCGGAGGGACGGGCGCATGACCGTGCATCCCGCGCAGAACCGCCCCAGGCCGGTCCTGGCCGGAACGCCCGCCGACCTGCGGCTGGCGGTGATCGGCAATTATCCGCCCCGCCGCTGCGGAATCGCCACCTTCACCGCGGACATGGTCGACAGCCTGCGCGGCGCCGGGGTGGATATCGCGATCGACGTCTACGCCATGACCCGCGCCGGGGACGATCCGGCGCCGCCGGGCGTGCTGTGCCCGATCCCCGAAACCGACCGCGCGGCCCACGCCCGGGCGGGCCATGCGATCGAGGCGAGCGGGGTCCATGCCGTGTGGGTGCAGCACGAATTCGGCATCTTCGGCGGCGAGGCGGGAGAGTGGATCATCGACCTGCTGGAGCCGATTGCCGCGCCGATCGTGGTGACGCTGCACACGGTGCTGGAACAGCCCAGCGCGGCGCAGGAGCGGGTGATGAGCTGGCTTGCCGCCCATGCCGCGCGGCTGGTGGTGATGTCGCACACGGCCAGGCGGATCCTGCTGGCGCGCGGCGACGTCGATCCGGCCCAGGTGGCCCTGATCGAACACGGCGCGCCCGATCGTCCGCTGGGCGGCGGCGATGCTGTCCGGCGCCGGCTTTGCCTGCCGGAAGACGAGGCTGTCCTGCTGACCTTCGGGCTGCTGTCGCCCGGCAAGGGGATCGAAGTGGCGATCCGCGCCCTGGCCCGCGTGGTCGGCGATCATCCGCGCCTGTGCTATGTCGTTGCCGGGGTAACCCATCCCCGCCTGGTCGAGCGCGAGGGCGAGCAGTATCGCGAAGAGCTTGAGCGGCTCGCGGCTTCGCTGGGGGTGGCCGGCAACATCCGCTGGATCAACGAGTACCTGGATAACGATGCGCTGATCGAACTGATCGAGTGCGCAGACATCTACCTCACCCCCTACACCGGGGCGCTGCAGTGCACTTCGGGTACGCTCAGTTATGCCGTTGCGCTGGGCAAGGCGGTGATTTCCACCCCCTACGTCCACGCCGCCGAACTGCTGGGCGATGGCCACGGCATCCTCACCCCGTTTGGCGACGAAGCCGCGATGGCCCGGGCGATCGGCGCCCTGCTGGACGATCCGGCGCGGCTCGCCCAGTTGCAGGCCCGCGCCCATGCGCGGGGCCGGGTGACGGTCTGGCCGCATTTCGCGCGGCTGTCGCTCGATCTGCTCGCGCAGGTGCGGCCGGCGCGGCGGCACCTGCCGGGGCCGACCCTGCTGCCGGACGACGATCTTGAGCGGCTGTGCGACGGGACCGGGATGATCCAGCATTCGGTGCTGGGCGTGCCCGACCGGGCGCACGGGTACTGCGTGGACGACAACGCCCGCGCCCTGATCCTGGCGCAGCTGGGCGACGGTCCCTTTGCGGAGCGTGCCTATGATTTCGCGGCCTTCGTCCAGTACGCCTGGAACCCTGAGACCGCGCGCTTCCGCAACTTCATGGGGTTTGACCGCGCCTGGCGCGAGGCGGCAGGGTCCGATGACAGCTGCGGCCGGACGCTGTGGGCGCTGGGCTTCACCGCCGGGCGCGGGGCGAGCGATCTGCGCGACTGGGCGCGGCGCCTGTGGCGCATCTCTGCCGCCATGGCGCTGGAGTTCCCCGAGCCGCGCTCGCTCGCCTTCGCGGCGCTGGGTGCGGACCACCTGCTCGAAACCGGTCCCGATCCGCTGGCCAAGGCGATCCTGGAGCGCACGCTGGCGGACTTTTCCACCCGGCTGGACCTGAACGCCGAACCCGGCTGGACCTGGTTCGAGCCGTTCCTGGCCTATGACAATTGCCGCCTGCCCGAGGCGATGCTGCGTGCGGCGCGGAGGCTGGATGATCCGGGCGCAGCGGCGCAGGCGCTTGCCGCGCTCGACTGGATCGCGCAGTGGCAGACGGCGCCGGCCGGCCACCACCGCCCGGTCGGTTCGGAAGCCTTCGGCCAGCCAGACCGCGCCTGGCTGCCGTTCGACCAGCAACCGGTCGACGCCTGGGCAACGGTCGATGCGGCCGTGCTGGCTTTTCGGCACACTGGCCTGCCGCGCTGGCGGCGGGTGGCGGAGCAGGCCCATGCCTGGTTCTTCGGGGCGAACGATCGCGGGCTTGAACTTGCCCTGGCGGATCGCGGCGGCTGCCAGGACGGGCTGACCCCGCGCGGCGTCAACCTCAACCGTGGCGCGGAGTCGGTGCTGGCGCTGCATTTAGCGGCCCATGCGCTGGCCTCGCTCCAGTCCGGCACGCGCGGCTGGCGGCAGGACGGACTGGACGCCGCGCCAGCAAGAGGCTCCAGCCAGCTGCCGGGCTGAGCGATGAGCCCCACCTGGATCCATCCGCTGCGGCTCCACGCCAATCCGGCGCGGGTCGTGGTCCGGCCGTTCCATCTGGCGCTGGGCGTCAACGGCGAGGGCGCGGGCCGGGTCGAGCGGCTGGTGGCCGACATCCTCTCGCTCGATCCAGCCAGCGTGCGCTGCGAACTGGACGGGGTGCTGGCCGATTTCGGATCGCGCCACTGGCAGATCGAGGACGTGTTCGACCAGCGCTTCCAGGAGGTCGCGGCCAATCTCCGGCTGCAGGAGGAAGCCATCCCGCTGGCAACGCGCCGGCTGATCGGCGGCTACCTGTGCCACGAATATTCCTATGCCGCCGCCGCCGTGATGAACCCCAGCGTGGTGCGCCACCCCGACCAGTCGGGGCTGAAGGGGGGCAGCGTGCGGATCGTCATCGCCCAGCGGACCGTTGGCGAAGGGCACATCTCCAGCATCGCCTTCCGCGAGGGGATCGTGACCACCGAGCGCGAACTGACCCTCCATCCCGCGCCCTCCACCGCCACTTCGGCGCTGCTGGTTTCCGGCGCCCATGCGGGCAGCGCCGCGACCTATCTTGCCCGCCACCGCGACAGCCCGATTTCGGGCACGGTGATCTTCCCGATCACCGAGGCGCAGCGCAACGGCCTGGAAGACCTGCGGCTGGTCGAGTTTACCCACGACGACGGACGGCGCGAATGGATCGGCACCTATACCGCCTACAGCGGCCACTCGATCGGATCGGAACTGCTGCGCACGCCTGATTTCGACAGCTTCGCCCTGATCCCGATCACCGGCAGCGCGGCGCGCAACAAGGGCATGGCGTTGTTCCCGCGCCGGATCGGCGGGGCCTACGTCATGCTGGGGCGGCAGGACGGGAAGAACGTGTTCCTGCTGCGCTCCGACCGGCTGGACCACTGGGACGAGGGCGAACTGCTGCTGGAACCCCGCTATCCGTGGGAACTGGTCCAGATCGGCAATTGCGGTTCCCCGATCGAGCTGGACGAGGGCTGGCTGGTGCTGACCCACGGCGTGGGGGCGATGCGCAAGTACGCGATCGGCGCCGCGCTGCTGGACAAGCACGATCCCTCGCGCGTGCTGGGCCGCACGCCCCGCCCGCTGCTCGCCGCGGCGGACGAGGACCGCGAAGGCTATGTCCCCAACGTGGTCTACACCTGCGGCGCGCTGCGCATCGGCAGCGACCTGTTCATGCCCTATGGCGTGGCCGACAGCGCGATCTGCTTCGGCTTCTTCGACATTGCGGCGATCCTGGCCCAGCTGCGGTGAAGGAACATTTCCCCCGCGCCGCCGGTTGATGTCCCGCACAGGAGCATGCCGCGATGGATGACCCCCACATCGACCCCCACATCGAACGCACCACCGATCAAGCCCGCGCCGGAGCGACCCCGGGGATCGTGCGTTGGGTGCTGCTGATCTCCATCAGCCTTGCCGTGGCCTCGCTGGGCCTGATCGCGGTGATCGGGATGGAAACGCGCGACCGGTATCCGCCCCCTCCCCAGGAAACTTCCGCCGCGCAGCCCTCTTCAGGGCCATCCTCGGGGCCATCCTGATCAGGCGGCTTGCGGGCCGGCGCGCGCCTCGCGGTGGACCAGCAGCGCCTGCCACATCGTCGCCGTGACCGTTTCCGGCTCGAACGGCTTGGTGATGAGGTAGGTCGGCTCGGGCCGTTCGCCGGTCAGCAGGCGTTGGGGGAAGGCGGTGATGAAGATCACCGGCACGGAAAATTCGTCGAGGATGTCCTTCACCGCGTCGATCCCGCTCGATCCATCGGCCAGGCTGATGTCGGCCAGGATCAGGTCGGGATGGGTCTCGTGCGCCAGGGCCACTGCCTCGCGGTGGGTGCGCGCCACTCCCGCGATCGTGTTGCCCAGGCTGCGGGCAATCTTCTGGAGATGCATGGCGATCACCGATTCGTCCTCGATGATCATCACCGCTCCGCGCAGTTCCCGCTCCAGTTGCGTGCGCGCCGCCTCGATCATCCGCTCCACCTCGGCGCCGGGGATATCCAGGATCTTCGCCGTTTCCGCAGTCGAAAAACCCTCGACCATGGTCAGCAGCAGCGCCTCGCGCGCGGTGACCGGCAGCGATCCGATCGCCCCTTCGGCATGGCTGATCGCAGCGGCCGAATTGCCGCTGCGCGCGGCGCGCAGCAAGCGGTACAGGGACAGGCGGCTCGCTCCTTCGCCATCAAGCTGGTGCGGGTTGGCCACGGCCGCTTCCAGCATTTCGCGCACGGCCTGGTCGCCCAGCACCTGCGATCCGGCAATCGCCCGGGCATAGCGCCGCAAATAGGGCAGTTCGGTCGCCAGCCGAGCGCTGAGCGCAGTCCGCGCGGCATCCATCAGGGTCTCCCTCCTCGTTCTCGATGCGTAAAAGTCGCGATCGGGAAAAATGTTCCCCGGGCGGAACCTAATGGTGGCGCGGCGGTTTGATCAATCGACAGCGCGCAGCCTTGCCGGGCCCCGCCAACGGGATCCTGTCGGGCCACATCAGCAAGGCATGGAAACGTTGGAACGGCACACCCTCATCGCGCGGAGCAGGATCCATCCGGCGCAACACCAGGACCAGGACACAGTCGGGCAGGGCAGCGCCGACGAAGGCGGGGATGGTCCCGATCATGGCGAAGAAGCAGAGCCCGCGCGCTCGTCCGGACCCGCGCCGGACCGCGAGGAACCCGACCTTGCATTCGACCCCATCGCCGCGGCCCTGCGCCAGATTCACGACCACGTTGCCGCCGAGGACATCCCCGAGGATTTCCTGCGCCTGCTCGACCAGCTTGACGACAGCCAGAGCCGAGAGCCCGGAAAATGACGATGGATGCGGGTGATAGTCGCGCCGGTGGCGACGATGGATCGCTCGTTCCCGCAGGCGATCAGGCGGCAACGCTGACCAAGGACCAGTTCCGCCGCGAAGTGCTGGCGATCCTGCCGCAGCTGCGGGCCTTCGCGCGCGGCATCTGCGGCAATCGCGATCTGGCCGACGATCTGGCGCAGGAGGCGATGATGCGGGCCTGGGCCTCGCGCCACACCTTCCGCCCGGGCACCAATTTCAAGGCCTGGATCTTCATCATCCTCAGGAACCGCTGCTACTCGCTGGCGCGCAAGAATTCGCGCTTCGTGACCTGGGATCCCGAAGCGGCGGAACGGATTCTCGTCGCGCAGCCCACCCAGCACGTCGGCATCGACCTTGCAGACGTGCAGAAGGCGCTGGAAAAGCTGCCGGCCGAACAGCGCGAAATGCTGATGCTGGTCGCGGCGGACATGAGTTACGAGGAAGCGGCGGAGATCACCGGCTGCGCGATCGGCACGGTCAAGAGCCGGATCGCGCGCGGACGACTGGCCCTGCGCCGGTTGCTGGCAGAAGACGGCGAGGAGGGCGGGGCGGGAGTGGTTCCCGCGCCCGCATGGTTCGCCGCAGGGGGGTAGCGATCGACCTGTATTCGGCCGGAACGATCCGGTCCAACCTGCTCAAGATCGTCATCGGCGCGCTGGTGCCGATGGTCTTGCTGGGCGCCTGGCAGGGACTGCTGACCTATCGCGATTCGCGCGGCCTGGTGACGGAGCGGCTGCGGGCCAATGCCTGGTCGATCGCCGAACGCGAGCGCGACCCCTTCATCATCGCGCGCCACGCCCTGCGGATGGTCTCGCAGCTGGAGCCGGTCAGCGAAATCGGCGGCGATTGCAGCGCCACGCTGGACAATGTCCGTGACGGGGCGACCGGCATTCTCAACTTCCTGCGCACCGACCGCACTGGGGCTGTGCGCTGCTCGGGCCTGCCCTTCACTCCCGGCGAGAACCTGGCCGGGCGCCGCTGGTGGCAGGACGCGCGCGGCACGAGCGGCTTCGTGATCGGCGAGCCGCAGATCGGGGAGGTTTCGCATCGCCCGGTGGTGATCATGGGGCTGGCGCTGAAGGATGCCGACGGCCAGTTCGACGGCACGGTCAGCGCCGGGATCAGCCTTGAGCGGCTGAGCGCATCGATTGCGGCCAAACAGGCGGAACTGGGCGGAACGGTGTTGCTGGTCAGCGGGCGGGGCAAGGTTCTGCTTGCCGCCGGCGAGGCCGGGTTCGATCGCCTTGATGCCGCCGACGCGGCGCGGTCCGAACCCCAGCGGGCCACGGCGAAGGACGGCGGGGACTGGATCTATGTCGCCGCCCCGCTGTTCGACCGCGACCTGCTGGTGGTCTATGCCGAACCGCAGGCCAGTTTCACCGGCGCGGCCCTGTCGCGGATCTGGCTGGTCCTGGCCCTGCCGCTGCTGGCCGCCGTGCTGAGCCTGGCGGCGGTATGGTTCGCGACCCAGCGCTATCTGCTCGACTGGTTCCCGCGCCTTCACCGCCTGACCGAGCGGATCGCGGATGGTCAGTTCGAGGGCGACCGGGGCGAGTTTGCCGGTGCCCCCAGCGAGATTACCGGCATGGCCGGGGACCTCCATACGATGGCCGCCGCGCTCGATCGCCACGGGCGCGAGCTGCAGGCCGCGCTGGCCGCGCAGAAGGCCCTCACCCGCGAGCTTAACCACCGCGTGCGCAACAACCTGCAGATCGTCGCCAGCCTGCTGACGATGCAGGCCGAACGGGTCGAGCAGGGCTGGGTCCGCGACCTGCTGGAGCAGGCCCGCATCCGGGTGTCCGCCCTGGGGCTGATCCACCGCCTGCTCTACGAACAGGGCGACGAGCGGATCGGCGAGATCACCACGGCCCGGCTGTTCGGCGATCTGGCGGCGCAGCTGCGCTCTGCCAACCGCCGCGCGCGCGGGGTGAGCCTGACCTGCGAGGCAGACGATTTCGCGCTCGATTTCGACCGGGCCGTGCCGCTGATGCTGTTCGCGGTGGAGGCGGTGTCCAACGCCTATCGCCACGCGTTCCGCCCGGGCGAGGAAGGGCTGATTGCGCTGCGACTGTGGCTGGAATGGGAAGGGGCGGTGCTGGAAATCCGCGACAATGGCCACGGCCTGACCGAGCCCACGCCCGAGGGCGGGTCGGGCATGGAGCTGCTGAAGGCGTTTGCGGGGCAGCTTGGCGGAAAGGTGATGCTGGAGCCGGCGGCGGCGGGCGTGCGGCCCGGGCTGGTCGTGCGGCTCGACTTCCCGCGCGAATAGGCCGGCCCTTCGCGCGAAGGGCCGGCCCGGCTGGCGGGATCAGGGCTGCGTGGTGGGGCTGGGCGAGGCGTTGCGGACGCGGTCGGCCTTGTCTTCCAT